>Ga0134104_1000233_pt1 | contig 68222 bp, 69 predicted proteins | sample 15_3_2metaG_FD_94455 | JGI IMG/M metagenome (GOLD analysis project Ga0134104, IMG submission 94455) | Switchgrass degrading microbial communities from high solid loading bioreactors in New Hampshire, USA - 15_59_3.3_214_A2 metaG | ecosystem: Engineered > Bioreactor > Semi-continuous > Anaerobic...
TCCGGCCCAGCCGTAGCCGGCTGCGGTGCTGAGAGCCAGGGTGGACAGGATTGCACCCACGTAGGACTCGTAGAGGTCTGCGCCCATGCCTGCGACGTCGCCAACGTTGTCACCGACGTTGTCCGCAATAACCGCGGGGTTCCTGTGGTCGTCCTCGGGGATGCCGGCCTCGACCTTACCGACAAGGTCGGCGCCGACGTCGGCCGCCTTGGTGAAGATGCCGCCGCCGACACGTGCAAACAGTGCCATGGCCGAAGCGCCCATACCGAACATGACCATAGTTGTGCCTATGGTATAGGAGTCAGCCTTGAACACATATTTAAGCAGGTGGAACCACATGGAAATGTCGAAGAGACCCAGACCGACAACCGTGAAGCCCATGACTGCGCCTGAAGAGAAGGCCACCCTGAGACCCTTGTTGAGGCTTTCGCTTGCCGCGTTTGCCGTGCGCGCGTTGGCCGAGGTTGCAATCTTCATTCCAATGAAGCCGGCCAGAGCGCTGAAGCAGCCGCCTGTCAAGAAGGCAAATGGCACATACTTAGAGACAAGACCCGCAATGGCAAGCAAGGCAAGTACTATTACCATTACGATAAAGAACTTAAGTACGCTGCTGTACTGCCTTCTGAGAAAAGCATTAGCACCCTGACGGATTGCTGCCGCGATTTTCTGCATTGCCGGGGTGCCTTCTGAATAGGACATAACCTTTCTACTCTGCGCATAGGCAAAGCAGAGTGCAATCAATGCACCAAGGATACCAATCCAGAACATGTTTTCCAATTTAAACATCTCCCATTATAGTAGTCTTCTTTTGCTTCCGTTACCCACTGATCTGGGCACTCTTTTACTTATGAAAACAATATGTTTTTTTAATGTTAGGGTGTCCGCAGCACGGGCACATCAGTAGAAACGGCATAAACAATCTATCATATAATTAGATATATTTCAAATATCAATAATGCGTTTTTAAAAATTCTTCAAAAATTCCGTTTAATTTTACAAACCTTTTCTTGAATTATATCATGTTGTTATATATAATGTAACATATGAGAATTTTCGACGATTGGAATTTTTTGTAAGGGAGGGGATGACGTGGAAAAGACTGTGCTTGTCCTGCTGGCAGTCGTTGTTTTCGCAGCGGCGATTGCACCGACGGGCGCTCTCTATCAGAGCAATGTCGAAGTTGGGCAGGGCGGTCTTGTGTCGGGACTCGAGCCTTCTCCCACCCCTCCGGCTTATGATGCCACCGTCGACTTCATTATAACAAAGGTCGTCAATAGTTGGTACTATGAATTTATAATTATTATAAAAAATATCTCGGATTCGCCGCTCAGCGGATGGAAACTCGAATTTGACTACGACGGGATAATCAACTGGATATGGACCTGCACATATATACCCGAGGGAGTACATAACACCTGCATGCCCATAAACGAGTGGCAGGAAAACTACACCATCCCGGCAGGCGAATATACGGTGCTGTACGGGCATGGCCGCTCGATGGGGTCAGAAATCTTTAATGTAACGGTTAACGGCGTGGAGGTCCCTTACTCCTTCTACCACGATTATACACTGGACACGGACGCGCCTGAATTTGGGCCTGTGCCTTCGCCGGATGCCGAGCCCGAACCGGCGCCCGAATCGGCTCCCGAGCCGACTGCCGAACCTAAACAGGAACCTGCGCCCGAGACTGAACTGCCGAATGAACCTGTCCCGGAACCCGCATCGGAGCCCGCAGCGGAAACGGAGCCGGAGCCCGGATCCGAGCCAGGCGGGGAACCTGCCGGGGAGCCCGCGCCCGAACCGGCGGCTGAACCGCAGCCGGAGCCGTCGCCCGGGCTTGTCCCCGAACCTGCGGCTGAGCAGGCGTCCGAAGAGATGCCGGAGCCTGAGCATGAGCAGACGGAGCTTGAATAATAAACAGATTCTACAATAAAAACACCAGAGCCTGTGTCGACGGGTACAGGCTCTGTTTTTTGGCCATTGATTTTTTAAGCTTAACTTTATTTATACAAATCTATGTGCTTGTTTGCAAGGTTGTAAACGCCCTCGAAATCAACGTGCGGGTTGTAGGCCGCCTCGAGCTCTCTGTGGATGCTCTTTGCCGAGAAGAGGTTCTGTCTCGCTTTCTCAAGGAGGGCGGCATAGAGCTTCTTTTCTTCCCTGAGCGTGCATTTAAGGTCGTGGTAGAGTTTCTTGTCGACCAGCGCGTCTAAGCGCACGTGCTTGAAGTACTCTCCTTCGTAGGGGCTTGAAGAGCTTACGCTGACGAAGGCAAGCGAGAGCTCGGGTATGAGCAGGTGCTCGATTTTATCAGGGTGCAGGGGAGAGGAGCTCAGTATCACCGTATGGCCCGCCGCCACTGCGTGGTTCTTAATCTGCTCGAGCATGAATGGTGCGAAGCCGAACTCGTTGTCTATCACGCAGATGCGCTTGCAGAGGCTGTCGACAGTGTCGAAGCGGGTAATTTCTCCGTCGTAAGTAAAGGCGCCGATAAATCTGTGCTTTATCTTTCCCTTTTTGCCGATGCTGGGTATCTCCCTTGAGCAGATTCCGTTTGTGCGCCTTCTTATTGTTTCGAACACGCTCTCGGTGCCCAGACGGTCGGCGGCTTTGTAGCCCAGCTTTCCTGCAGCCGAGAGGAAGTCGTAGGCTTTGGCGAAGTGGGCCTTGTATTCTTTTTTCAGAGTTATTATAAGCTCTTTTTTGTCGCCAAGCTCCCCGGTCCGGTAGAACTCGCCCATGTTCAGGTAGGCCGAGTTGACCCCCGGGTAATCGGGCTCCAGCACATGGGGGAAGGTGCCGTCCAGGTAGGCGACGCCGAGTTCCGGCACGACGATGCCGTCGATGGAATTCGGGTCCGCCGTGCAGTGCACGTATTCGACCTTGTAGCCGTACTTCTCAAGCCCCGTTCCGAGAGTTTTCATAAAGCTCGACTTGCCGCAGCCGGGGCCGCCCTTCAATATGTAGAGAAACCTGATTTCATCGCTCTTTGTTATTTCGTCGTAAAGTGTATAAAAGCCCTTTGTCGAATTAGCCGCCAGGAAGTAATGAATATTTGCATACATATGTTAAAACCCTTTCGATTAAATTCTTTCCCACACTCATATGTATGCAAATATAAGGTACGGTGACATTGAAAAAAACATAAAGCCGCAAGAAGACTTCGGCGCCTGGCCGGCATAAAAAGAGTCCTGTTTCGGAAAAAGGGGCGGGAGAGTTTTAGCCCGCAGGACATAAAGCCCCGCCGTTGCCGCTGCCGGGAGAGAAGCCCCGGGGAGCTATCTTCCCAAGCCAAAGCGGCTATTGCCTGTGAAGCAGGAACGGAAAGCATTAAACCCGCCGGGGTTCCGGCGGGTTTAGCTGTTTATTCCATTATGTTTAAGCGTCCATTCCCAGCTGAATGGCCTTGCGGTTGAACTCGAGCATCTCGGGCTTCGAGGCGGGTACGCTCTTGACAAGCCCTGTGTCGAGCGCCTCGAAGCTGCAGAACTTAAGCTCCTTGAAGAGCTTTCCGAGCAGGACGATGTTGCCAAGCCCCTTGATACCGTTTTCCTCGGCGAGCTTTGTCGCGGGCACGTAGAACACATTTATGTCGCTGCGCTCGACCTTTTTTGAGACCATAGAGCTGTCCACGACGACGGTGCCGCCGGGCTTTACGGTATTTATGAACTTGTCGAACGAGGGCAGGTTCATGACGATAAGGGCGTTGGGGGTCAATACCAGCGGCGAGCCTATGGGCTTATCGCTTATGCAGACGCTGCAGTTTGCAGTGCCGCCGCGCATCTCGGGGCCGTAGGAAGGCAGCCACGATACCTCGCGGCCCTCGGCAAGCCCCGCGTAAGCCGCGACTTTACCCGCAAAGAGAAGCCCCTGGCCGCCGAAACCGGCGAGGATAAGATTCAAATCCGGCCTCATTTTTTCTCCCCTCCCTCGGTTACATCCTTATATACCCCAAGCGGATAGTAGGGGAGCATGTTGTCGCGCAGCCACTGTAGCGCCTCGTTCGGCGAGAGGCCCCAGTTGGTCGGGCAGGCGGAGATGACTTCGACGATGGAGTAGCCGAGGCCCTTCATCTGTATCTCGAAGGCCTTCTTTATCGCCTTCTTTGCGATGTTGACGTTCTTTACGCAGTCGACGGTGACGCGCTGGGCGAAGGCCACGCCGTCGAGGGTCGAGAGCATCTCGCAGACGCGGATTGGGTAGCCGACCGTCTTAACGTCCCTGCCGTAGGGGCTGGTCTGAGTGACCTGTCCGGGCAGGGAGGTGGGGGCCATCTGGCCTCCGGTCATGCCGTAAATTGCGTTGTTAACGAAGATGACCGTGATGTTCTCCCCGCGGGTCGCGGCATGGACGGTTTCGCAGGTTCCGATAGCTGCGAGGTCGCCGTCGCCCTGATATGTAAAGATAATGTTGTCCGGGCAGGCTCTCTTGAGTCCCGTGGCGACCGCGGGCGCGCGTCCGTGCGCCGCCTCGACCATATCGCAGGCGAAATAGTCGTAGGCCATAACCGAGCAGCCGACGGGGGCGACGCCCACGGTGCGGCCCTCTATGCCAAGCTCGTCAATCGCTTCGGCGACCAGTCTGTGGATTATCCCGTGCGTGCAGCCGGGGCAGTAGTGCATCGGCATGTCCGTCAGGGCGTGGGGTCTTTTGAATACTACAGCCATTATCTTGCACCTCCGAGGATTGCTTTTACTTCGACAAGGACCTCGTCGGGCGTCGGGATGATGCCGCCGGTGCGCCCCTTGAAATACACGGGCTTTCTGCCGTTTACGACGAGCCTTACGTCGTCCACCATTTGTCCCATGCTCATCTCAACGACGAGGAAGGCCTTGGCGGTGTAGGCGGCCTTATCGATATAGTTTTCGGGGAAGGGCCAGAGCGTGATTGGGCGAATCATGCCGACTTTGAGGCCCTCCTCGCGCGCGCTGTTCACGACGCTGCGGCAGATTCGGGAGGAAGCGCCGTAGGCCACGAGCACAAGCTCGGCGTCGTTTGTCATATACTCCTCTGCGCGCTGCTCCTCCTTCTTGATGACCGCGTAGCGCTCGAAGCGCTTGTCGACCGTGTACTCGAGCTTGTGCGGGTCGAGGAAGAGCGAGTTTATGATGTTGTGCGGGCGCTTATTCTTATGCCCGTTTGTCGCCCAGGGCTTTTCCATGGGCGCTTTGTCCGTCTTCTCGGGCAGGACCACGGGCTCCATCATCTGGCCGAGCATGCCGTCCGAGAATATCATCGCGGGCATGCGGTACTTGTCCGCAAGGTCGAAGGCGAGGGAAACAAGGTCGACCGCCTCCTGAACAGTAGAGGGGGCGAAGACCAGTATATGAAAATCTCCGTGGCCGGTCGCCTTTGTCGCCTGCCAGTAGTCGGCCTGCGAGGGCTGTATTCCGCCGAGGCCCGGGCCGCCGCGCTGAACGTTGACTATAAGGGCGGGAAGGTCGCAGCCGGCAAGGTAGGAAATGCCCTCGGATTTAAGGCTGATTCCGGGGGAGGATGAGCTTGTCATAGCGCGCACGCCGGCCGAGGCCGCGCCGAGGACCATATTTATGGCGGCAATCTCGGACTCGGCCTGGAGGAAGGTGCCGCCTATCTTGGGCAGCCTTTTGGCCATATAAGCCGCGACCTCGGTCTGCGGCGTTATAGGATAACCGAAGAAGTGGCGGCAGCCAGCGCGGATGGCGGCTTCCGCAAGGGCCTCGTTGCCCTTCATCAGAACTTTTTCAGCCATTATGTATGTTCAATCCTTTCCTGATTATCTTTCAACGGTTATGGCCACGTCCGGGCACATGATTGCGCAGGAGCAGCAGCCGGTGCATTTCGACTCGTCGAGAAGCTCGGCGGGGTGATAGCCCTTTGCGTTTATCCTGTCTGAAAGGGCGATGATTCCCCTCGGGCAGGCCTTGACGCAGAGCTCGCAGCCCTTGCAAAGGTTTTCGTTTACTATGATTTTCGCCATAAGTAACAATCCTTTCTGTCTTGGTGCTTCGCAGGGTCAGGTGCCCCACGGGGTCTTTACGTATATATCAATCGGATAAAGCCGCTCGATTTCAAGCCGGCTTGCGATTTCTTTTGGCGCGGTGGTGAACCTGAGCGGAAGACCGAGCGTTTGCGCCGCCTTTTGGGCAAAGTCCATGGAGTCAAGTATCGTCTCAGGCGTCGTAAACTCCTTAAGGTGGGAGTTGTTTACCACGCCCGTCGCTCTTAGCCTCGAGGCCCTCTCAATCTCCCGCAGTATGGCCGCCGCGCTCTCGGCGTCCGGGGTGAGAGGGCGGTACCTGTTTACGACGTACAGCATGTCGTAGTCTATTTTGCTTATCCTGCCGGAGAAGCTGCCGAGGGCGGTCGAGCCCGCGTCGTCCCCGCCCGCGTCGATTATCACGGCGCCGTCGGTCTCGAATATGCGGTAAATCTCGGCGCTCAGCGAGGGCGTGTCCAGCGTCGTGTTGGCAAAGGACGGGGCGATTACGGATACGCCGTAACTCTCTAATAGCGGTATATATTCCGAAGAGCGGAAATAAGGGTTTACGATGTCCATGTCCACAAGGGTGACGTTTTCCCCGCGCCTCGCCGCGTCAATCGCAAGGTTTAGCGAGAGATTGGTCTTGCCGCAGCCGTAGTGGCCGCAGATGATTGTAAAGCGTTTAATTTCGGGCAAGCCCAAGCCCTCCTTAGGTTCATTTTAGCATGCTAAATCGCGATAATAAGCTAATAGTACCACAATCGGGCTCCATTATCAACCGGAGCTTTTCTTATGTTAGGGAAAATATTTTGAAAAAATCGGTTGGACTTTCAATAATAAACTTATGCCCGCACCGGTTTCACGATGCGGGCAAGAAATATGCTTGCCTTAGTCCTCGTCGTTTTCTTCGGTCCTGTTCACATCGACGCGGAGCTTTTCAACGCGCATGGATTCGGCCTCAAGAACGGTAATCGTAAGGTTTTCATAGTCGAATTTGTCGCCCGGGACGGGGAAACGGTCAAGCATCTCCACCGCCCAGCCGCCGACGGTCGTGTAGTCGCTGTCAAAGCCCCTGGGACTAAAGTCGAGAAAATCGAACAGGTCGTGTATGTTCATTCCGCCGGAAACCTCGTAGCTGTTCTCGCCTACCATTACGATTTCCTCTTCGACCTCGTCGCTCTCGTCGAATATGTCGCCGACAATCTCCTCCATGATGTCCTCGAGAGTGAGAATGCCCATCGTGCCTCCGAACTCGTCGACGACGACCGCCATCTGCAGCCTCGTGCTGCGGAACTCTTTTAGGATTGAGGAGATGTTGCGCGTCATATGGACAAAGACTGGGGGCGAGAGCATATCCCTTATGTTGACCTCGCCGCCGGATATCGCGGCCTTTATGAGCTTTTTCGTGGAGAGTATCCCGATAATGTTGTCGATGGTGCCGTCGTAAACGGGGACGCGGGAGTAGCTCATGAGCTCCCTGTCCTTCAGAATCTCGGAGATGTCTGCGTCTATGTCTATGGCCGCGACGTCGACGCGGGGAACGAGTATCTCCCTTGCGGTGACGTCGGAAAACTCGATTGCGGAGCGTATCAGGTCGCCCTCACGCTCGGTGAAGATGCCCTCGTCTTCGATGGACTCGAGTATCTCGACAAGTTCCTCGTCCGTCATGGACGGCTCGGTCGTTTTGGGAGTCCAGAGGGGCGAGAGCCAGTTTACAAGGGCCGTGACCGCGGCCGTGACCGGCTTAAACAGGGCCATAAACACGCTTACCGGCCTTGCGGTTAGTTTTACGAATGTCTCGGGGCGGTCATGGGCAATGATTTTCGGGAGTATTTCTCCGAAAATCAGGATAAGTATCGCTGCGCCGACGCTCGCTATGAGCTCCGCGTAGTTCGGGAATAGTCCCGCCGCAACAACGGTAGCCACGGAGGAGAAGGCGATATTTGAAAGGTTGCTTCCGATTAAAACGGTGGCGAGGAAGCTAGGGAAGTTGTCGGAAATCTTATCGGCCAGGACGGCCCACTTGTTGCCGTCGAGCGCCGCGCGTTTGACGCGCAGCCTGTTTGAAGATGTAAAGGAGGTCTCGCTAGCGGAGAAGAAGGAGGAGCAGCAAACTAATACGACCATCAGCAAAACGTAGGGCCAATAAGTACCTAGCATTTAGGCCCCTCCTTCCTGGGAGGAACCTCGGCTGGCCTGTCGTCCTCGTCGTATATTTCGCCGAAAATCTCCTCAAGCACATCCTCCATAGTCACGATTCCCTGGGCCCTGCCCAGTTTGTCCGTGACTATAGCCATGTGCGTCCTTCGCTTCCCCAGCCCCTCGAACAGGGCGTCGAGCTTCATATCGGGGGGAATATAGTATGGCGGTGTGATTGCCGCCTTGAGCTTCTTGGGATTTCCGTTGAGTATGTCCAGAAGGTAGTCCTTAGAGTGCAGGATACCGACTATTTTCTCCGGCGTGCCAAGGTAAACCGGCAGACGGGAGTATTTCACGGAAAGAAGTTTTTCCCGGACCTCTTCCGGGCTTTCGTTTATCTCTATCGCGACCGTCTCGGAGAGCGGCACCATGATGCTCTCCGCTGTTGTGTCGGAGAAGACGACCGCAGATTTTATAAGTTCGCTTTCCTCGCGCTCTATAAGGCCCTCTTCCTCGATATTTTCGATTATCGCCTGGAACTCTTCCTCGGTGAGCGACGGGCCGTCGTCGCCTTTAAGGAACAGCTTTTTTACAAGGTTTCCGAGGGCGGAAAAGAACCAGGTGAAAGGCGTAAGTAAAAAAAGCAAAGCGCGAATGGGAACGGAGAAATAAGTTGCGAGCAAATCGCTGTTTGCCTTGCCGATATTTTTGGGTATCGTCTCAAAGAACAGAAAGATAATGACGGTAAGCCCTATCGAAACAATCAGAGGACCGACCGGACCCCAGATGCTTACGGCAAGGCTGGTCGCAAGCACCGAGGCTGCCGTATTGGCGACATTGACGCCTATAAGTATTGTTGAAAGGGTCTTGTCATAGTTTTCAACAATGTAAAGGACTCTGGCGGCGGCCTTGTTTCCCTCCTCTGCCTTCAGCTTCATCCTGATCTTGTTGGTCGTGGAAAAAGCTGTTTCGGCTGCTGCAAAGAATGCGGATAAAAGCAGGAACACCAGGATTAAAATACTTCGGGGAACACTGTCGTCGGGCAGCATTTCTGACATATCAACTCCAATACAATAAATATTATTAATTAAAAATCATATCACCATTTAATCTGAAAAGCAATATACGCTCAGGCGCCGGGGCGGCTTAAAATACAAAATCTTCCTCCGAGAGGTTTTTATGCTCCAGTTTTTTAGGCTCCGGCGGACGACGCCTGAAGGGGTCGTAGCTGAATTTCGGGCAGGATTCGTCGCTCCTAACTATTCCTTTCTTTATGCAGACCAAATCACCTCCGCCGATATCCGAGCTGTGGGAGCAGTAGGAGCAGCTTGGCTCGATATTCTTGCGGAACAGTTTGTCGGACATAGCGGCACCTCGCTTTATCATTTGTAATAAAGATTATTATATCACATTTTTTTGTACTCATGTCGCCGCCTATCCTCCCGCAAGGGTAGGCGGCCTGTTTTCAGGCTTCCCCGCCTCCATATTGAGGCGGGGAAGTAAAGGACTGTTTTCGATTCAGGTCAAGGCAGCATCCGATATTTGGCGCGCCGGACGCATGCAGGCGCAGATAAATGACCTCTCTTACGGACATTATACACCTTTTTTACGCATGCTTCTATATTTTTCTCTGCAAATTATGAGGGAGAGGATAAAAAAAGCCAGAAGGATAATGAATGCAAGCACCGAGGAAATCCTGAGCGCGGTCCTGAAATCGAGCGAGGCTATGCTCCTTACCTGCCCGGCAAGGTAGGAAGCTACCGGAGCGCGGAGGGAAAAGAGCCTTGTGAATACGCTCACAAAGGCCGCGGAAATGATGCCGTGCAGGAGTTTTCCCAGCACGTAGCTTTTCACCGAAAGGCCTGAGCCGCTGACGAAGGAGAGCACCTGGCAGTGTATTGAAAGGCCCGCCCAGCCGAGCATGAAGGCCGCCATTGCCATGGCCTTGCCGAGCTGCGTGGCAGCGGCGTGAAGGCTCCAGACCCCGGAGGTGAGCTCAATGATACCCGTCAGCAGGCGCTCGCACCATTGCTTGTTTAGCCCGATTGGGGCGAGGAAGGTTTCAAGAGCCTCGGCGAGCCAGGGGAGAATGCCGGCGGCGAAAAGCAGCTTGATAATGACCGTAAAGAGCACGACGAAGGCCGTTATGTTGAGCATCGAGGAAAAGGCACCCGTAACCGACTGCGTGAAGGCCGCGGAATAGCTCACAGCCTCGACTCTAACCCTCTTTAAGGAAGTTTTTTTCGTTCCTTTCTCCCCCCAGCCCCGAAAGATAATCCCGACCGCAACCGAGGCGAGCATATGTACGCAGTAAAGGAGCAGACCCACAAGGCTGCTTGAAAAGATTCCCGCCCCGACTACACCGAAGATAAAGGCGGGGCCGGAGTTGTTGCAGAAGCTCAAAAGCCGCTCGGCCTCGCTCTTTCCAATGCTGCCATTTTTATAAAGCGCAATCGCCGTCTTCGCGCCGACCGGGTAGCCCCCGATGAAGCCCAGAACGAAAGCGGCGGCGCAGGCTCCGCTGACGTTGAAAAGAGGGCGCATAATCGGCTCGAAAAGGCGCCCGAGCTTTTCGGCAAAGCCGAGCTCGACGACAAGGGAGGACATCACGAAGAAGGGAAACAGGGAGGGGATTATGACGTTGAAACACAGCGAAAGACCGTCCCTGGCGGCGGCGGCCGTGGCTTCGGAATAGTACACAAGCGCAAACATCGAAAGAGCGAGGGCCGTGAACACGGCGCCCCGTGAAAGTTTTCTGTTTGAAATCACCCTGTACATATTTAAGCCACCTCCGTTTCTTCTCATTTTTATGCGCGGCAGCGATTTTTTTGCTAGTCCGAGCATAAAATCCTAAAAGGAGGCGATGCAGTTGAAACCAAAACGCAGAGAAAGCATAGTCGAGCGGGCGTCCGAACTCTTCGATTTGCCGGGCAGCGTTGTGTCGAACATGCCGAAAATAGAGATATCGGGCGGGCGCCTTATCCTTATAGAAAACCACAGGGGCGTTCTCGAATACAGCAGAGAGGAAATTGCTGTCAACTCTCTGAAAAGCATTATCCGCATACGCGGAGAGGGACTTGAAATAAAGGCGATGACGGCGAACGAGCTGCTGATAAGCGGGAGCTTTTACGGAATAGATTTTGAAGCTTGAGGACGGGAGATAAGATGAACAAGGCTATGAACCTTCTGCGCGGGAGCGCAAGGTTGGAGATAAGCGGGGGCTTCCCCGAGCAGTTTATAAACACGCTTGCCGCAAAGGGCATAGAGTTCTGGGGCTTTAAAAAGCTCAAGGGCGGCAGGGCGGAGGTGAACATCCCGCTTAGGGCGCTTGCGGCAGTCGAGCGTCTGAAGCCGGGGCTCGAGTGCGAGGTCAGAGTCCTGAAAAAGAAGGGGTTGCCGCATTTTCTCTACGGCCTGCGCCGCCGCTGGGCGCTTTTCGCGGGGCTCGTCCTGTGCCTGCTCGGGGTGACCGTCCTGTCCCTCTTTGTCTGGGAGATTGAGGTTCAGGGCAACGTGACGGTCCCAGAGAGCGAAATACTTTCGGTGCTCGACAAGCTCGGCGTACATATCGGGACCTTTGCTCTTTCGATAGACCAGCAGGATTTAAGGAGCAGGGCGCTTGCCGAGATAGGTGAGCTGTCCTGGCTAACCGTGAACGTAAGGGGCACGAAGGCCGAGGTGATAGTCCGCGAGCGCATACCGAAGCCGGAAATCGTTGACGAGGATACGCCGACGACGGTTGTCGCCTCGAAGGGCGGGGTTATTACCAAAATGAACGTGTATAAGGGGCTGCCCCTGGTCAACGTCGGAGATACCGTCGCGCCGGGCGATGTCCTCGTGGGGGCCGAGGTAGCCAGCCTCAATTCAGGAACCAGGCTTGTGCACGCGATGGCGGACGTGTACGCGAGGACCTGGTATGAGTTTTCATGCGAAATGCCGCTTGAATATACGGCGAAGAACTATACCGGAGCAAAAAAGCAAAAAAGGGCAATAATTTTACTTGGAAAGCGAATTAATTTGTCTTTAACTACTGGATTTTCACACGGATTTTGTGATAAAATAATAAAAAAATCGCAGGTAATTCTGCCGGGAAACTTTCACCTTCCTGTAAGGCTAATCACCGAAGTCTACGAGGAATACGAGCCGGAGAAGAGAATAATGGAAATCTCCGAAGCCGAGCAGATACTCAAGGAGCGGCTTACCCGGCGCCTTGACAAGCTTGTCGGCGACGGAGAGAAGAGCAAGGTTGAGTTTAAGACCGACGTGTCGGGAAATCTTATAAGGGTCACTTTAACTGCCGAATGTATCGAGCAGATAGGTAAAATACAGGAACTGCCCTGAGAAAGGAAAATAGGTGTTGATGCTTGATAAGACCATAAATGTGGACAGGATGGAGCACATAATCAGCGTGTTCGGCTCTTTTGACGAAAACCTTAGAATAATAGAATCCGAGCTCGGGGTCCATGTCACGGACAGGGACTCCGAGTTGAAAATATCTGGCGAGCCGGAACAGGTCATGTACGCCGAACGCGCCATCGAAGCCCTGCTCTCTCTGGCCGCGAAGGGCGAGAACATAGATTCACAAACCGTACATTACATCATCAGAATGGTCCTCGACGGGAAGTCCGACAAGATATCGGAGCTTGCGCGCGACGTAATCTGCGTTACGGCGAAAGGAAAGCCGATAAAGGCAAAGACCCTGGGGCAGAAAAAGTATGTCGATGCAATAATGAAAAATACCATAACCATAGGCGTCGGGCCGGCGGGCACCGGCAAGACCTATCTCGCCGTGGCCGCGGCGGTGGCCGCCTTCAGGGAGAAGCGGGTCAACCGCATCGTGCTCACGCGCCCGGCGGTCGAGGCCGGGGAAAAGCTCGGCTTTTTGCCGGGCGACCTGCAGCACAAGGTCGACCCCTATTTGCGCCCTTTGTACGACGCTCTTTTTGACATGCTCGGACCGGAGACATATTCAAAGTATATCGAGCGCGGGAATATAGAGGTCGCGCCTCTTGCATACATGCGCGGCAGGACGCTTGACGATTCTTTTATTATTCTCGACGAGGCGCAGAACACCTCGAGGGAGCAGATGAAGATGTTCCTGACCAGGCTCGGCTTCGGCTCTAAAATAGTAATAACCGGAGATGTGACCCAAATCGATTTGCCCGCGGACAAGGTGAGCGGTCTGATTGAGGCGATTAAAATTCTGGCGGGTATTGATGATATAGCCATATGCACCCTCTCGCCTGAAGACGTGGTTCGCCACAGGCTGGTGCAGAAGATTATTGAGGCTTACGATAAATTAAGGCCCGAAAAGGCAGAGGTTCCTGCAAAGCACAGGAGAGTCATTAGATGAGAAAACAGCTAAAACACAGGATATATGTGACGAGGAAACAGCGAAGCAAGGAGTTTCAGAGTGTTACGCTTTTAGTGCGCCGCTGTGTGAAGGCAACGCTGGACGCCGAGGGAGTAAATTACCCCTGCGAGGTGCATGTGCTTATAACGAACGACAGGGAGATTCAGACGATTAACAAGGAGACAAGGGGCATAGACAGGCCCACTGATGTGCTGTCCTTTCCATCCTTTGAGTTTGCTCCGGGACACTTCAAAGCCGACGACAGCTTCTTGGACCCCGAGACCGGGAGGATTTTCCTGGGGGACATAGTCGTCTCGCTTGAGAGAGTGGTGGAGCAGGCCGAGGAGTTCGGGCACAGCAGGCAGCGCGAGCTTGCCTATCTCGTCATACATTCAACATTGCACCTTCTGGGTTATGACCACACGGACGAGGGCGTGGAAAAAGCAAGAATGCGCCGCCGTGAAAAGGAGATACTCAGCAGAATAGGGATAGACGAAAATGAGTGAGACTATCAGGAAATCAGGAGTTATATCCATAGTGGGAAGGCCGAATGTCGGCAAATCGACGCTTATAAACGCCATGGTCGGCGAGAAAATCGCCATAGTCACCCCAAAACCGCAGACGACGAGAAACCGAATATACGGGATTGTAAACCGCGGCGACACCCAGCTTGTCTTTATGGACACGCCGGGCTTCCATTCCCCGCGCTCAAAGCTCGGCAACTACATGGTGAAGGTCGTCAGCGAGAGCATATCGGGAGTCGACGCCGTAATGCTGCTTGTGGAGCCGGTAGACAGCATCGGAAATCTGGAGCAGGAGCTCATACAGCGGATTAAGAGCACGAAGGTCCCGGCCGTGCTTGTCATAAACAAGGTGGACACCGTTCCGAAGTCTCATGTTCTTGCCGTGATAAAGGTCTACAGCGAGACCCACGATTTTGACGAGATAGTCCCAATCTCGGCGAAGAATTACGACGGCGTGGACCATCTGCTTGACGTCCTGACAAAGTACGCAAGCGAAGGCCCCCCGCTCTTCCCCGAGGATATGGTTACGGACCAGCCCGAGAGGCATGTCTGCGCGGAGATTATAAGGGAAAAGCTCCTTTTGTGCCTTGAGGACGAGGTCCCGCACGGCACCGCGGTGGAGGTCACGAAGTTCTCCGAGCGCGAGAACGGGATAGTCGACATAGACGTGACCATATACTGCGAAAAAACGGCGCACAAGGGCATCATCATAGGCAAGAAGGGCGCGATGCTCAAGAAAATCGGGGAGCTTTCCAGGCGCGACATCGAGGCCTTCCTCGGCACTAAGGTCTTTCTTCAGACCTGGGTCAAGGTGAAGGAAAACTGGCGCGACAACGATTTTCTAATCAGAAACTTCGGATACAATTAACAATATTTGGTAAATATGTATAATAATTGAAATGATTTTCCGAAGACAGGTTGTGCTGGCATTAACCGGCGCACATGACACCTGGCGAAAGCCTTAAATAATAGCGGTTTGCGCAAATGATTCTGTCCCGTTAAGAATCGCACTTTGCCCTTTGAAATACCCCCTCGACGGCCGGCTCTTCCATTCCAGCCAATCTGGCCGGGCGGGTGGCGGACCGGCTCGTCTCATCGTCGGGTTCGTCAAGCATCTATTGCACCGTCGATAAGCGTTCAGAAGCCATATTGCAGTTAACAGCCTGAGATGTATGATAACCGTACATTTCAGGCCGTTTTGTTTTAATCGATAAATTGGGAGGAGGGCAGGGAAGAGGGCGGGGAATGAGTGCAATGGACGGCGAGGCAGTTTTTCCGAGAGCGGCCGGGCAAGGAAGGACCGCGAGGAACTCGGCAAGCGGCTCTCTTAAAAACCTAAGCGCCGAAAACGCTGGCCCGATACGGCGGAAGAAAGCGGGTGATGATATCCCCCGTCTCCATATGCTCAAAAGCAGATTTCAAATGGGTAAATCTGCGCAGAATTTCTTAATTCAAATCTACTATTTATATTGTAAAAATTAGCTTGCTATTGTAGAATGATATCTATAAAGCTAAGTTTTTCTTGCGCCGGCAATAAGACTTAAAAATAAAAAAACTAATTGTGTAGGGGGATTTATTTTGGATAAAGTAAGCAAATTTGAAAAGTACTTAAACGATGTAAACCTGCGCATGTTCGAAAAAACGCAAGATGGCGAAATGGTAATTTTCAAAAGCAGTTATACATTTTGCAATGAACAGAAAGTATTCATTATTATCTTCGATAATAGCGCGTATACTCAGGTCTTGTGCAGGCTGGCAAGATTGGACAACCCTGCGAAAACAGAGAAAATGCTGTATCTGCTTAATGAGTTGAACGCAAAATATAAGCAGCTGAAATTCATTATCGATGACGAAGGTAATGTAGATTTTTCAATAGACTATGTAGCGCTGGACGAAGATTTTAACTGTCAGTTATTTTTAGCTATAGTGTTTTCAATATTCAAAAATGTGGAAAGCGAGTACAGCAAATTTATGCGCATAATATGGGCATAACAGCCCTATTTTTTCCTTAGTCGTTAACTCACAGCCAATCTCCGAATTTTATTTCTATGCCTGTGCGTCCTCCTTTCGCTATTCAGCAGTTAATTTTCTGTCAACTGGTCAGTATGTCCCAAAGCCTGCGGGCCACTCATCACTCCTTGGCGCTGAGGACATAATTTCGAACTTTTATGCGACATAAGCAAAACCTTGGCTATAATCTGTATTGAACAAAAAAGGAAGTGCCTCGTTGAAGGCACTTCCTTTTCGTTTGGATAGGACTTATTTCATTGTCGTTTCAATAAACCTTTGCAAAATTGCCGCCACCTCTGCGCGTGTTGCGCCGTCCTGGGGCATCAGCAGACCGTCGGAACCGAAGAATATAATGCCTCTCTCAACCGCCCAGAGCATGGCCTCGTATGCGTACGAAGGCAGGCTTCTGCCGGCAAACATCGTTACCAGGGCTGAAGTGGCGCAGGTGCTTTATAATCTGTTTGCGAAGTAAGACGACAAACAAAAAAAACAAGGCGGAGCATTCGCTCCGCCTCGTTTCATATCGCCCGCGCCCATTATATAATAACAGATGCGTTCAAAAAAGGTAGTAAACAAATTTAATAAGGGGCGGTTCCTGCTTAAAGGGGAAACCGCCCCTTATTGCGTATATCTTGAATCAGAAAACCGGGCGCCGGCAAAGGACAGCCGCGAGGGCCGCCCTTTCTTGCGCTCACGCGGTACGATTCCATGCTCAGCGCAGTATGATTGCATGCACCGCTTCAATCAGGTCGACCACATTCGAACGCTTGACCAGAGATACCGGCTTTCCGTCCACGACAGCGAGGCAATAGGTCGCGTCGTATCGGTACAACTCTATCTGGACCTTCTGGAAGTTTTCGTTGTCGAGATGGAGCGTCATGCCGATTTCCTTCTTCTCGCTGGGCTGCTCGTCGGTGAACTTCTCCGCCTTAATGTTCCCAAGGGCTTTTTTGAAATCCTCAAGCTCCGCCTCTTCCTGCTTGTAGTAATATGTGCGCTCATCGCCCTTCTTTTCGGAAGTGAGGGAATATGTGGCGCCTTCAAGGGAGACGTCAATCTGCTTTACATCCGCAAAATCGGCCCAGAACACTTCGAGGTGGCGGAGCGAGTCGTAGGACGCGGCCGTCAGGTCCTTGTAGCTGTCCGAGCTTATCTTGTAGACAATCTTGGAGTCGCCCACCCTTGCGTAGGCCGTAATCTTTTCATCCTTGGACTCGTCTTCGGAGCCGTCCTTTTTGCTCTCGGCGGCCTTTCTCTCCTCAGGGTCGCGGCTTATATGCAGTACGAAGGTGTTTAAGACCTCTTCCTTGTCTTCCTTCGTCGTGTAGTTAACGGTGACCGTAAGCTCGGGCGCGTCCAGCCCGTATTTCTTCAGCTGCTCGTCGCTTGCGTTGTAGGTCACATAATCGGTCAGGCCGAGCTTGCTTATTTTGCTCAGATAGTTCTTAACCCTTGAAGCGTCGAGCGGCAGTGTCTTATCCCCGAGCTTAGCAAAATAGACGTCGTCCTTGCTGTAGCTGTTCGGGCTGTTTTCCTCGTATACAACCCGGTAGTTTTCGCTGCCCGAGAACTCGATTTCGCTCACCTTGTCGAAGGCAGGAGCCTTATCGTTCTTTATCAGGTCTTTCAGGGTAGCGTCGTAGTAGTCCAGCGGGTCGTTTTTCACAAGGTAGACCTTTCCGTCGCCAATGGAGACGTAGCGCATGGAGTCCATCTTGCTGAAGGTACCGAGCTTTATTTCATAGGACTTGTCCGCCGTCTTTAAATTGATGGAGCACTCTGGGCTGTCCAGTCCGTACTGGCCGTAATCCTCCACGTCCTCAATGATGAAGGACACGCCGAACTCCTCGAAGGGCTTTAATAGCTCCTTGATTCTTTCCTCGTCCACAGGGAAGGCCTCGTCCTCGTCGTAGAGCCAGGTTTCGGCCTTGTGGAAGGAGAGGGTGTTCGATTTATAGGTCCAGGAGAGCGACTCGACTGAGTCGTAGGGGACCTTAAGGATTATTTCATCGCTGTTTTTAATCTTTTCCTTGTGCTCCTCGTGCCGCACAACGGCGAAGGTGGCTATGCACACGACGATAAGAACGCCGAGGAGTATATAGAGTTTTTTAGACCGCTTCATGCTGCACCTTCCTTCTACTGAGAATTACTATGATCCCGACTCCCAGATACACGAGCGGGAACACTCCAATCATGAGGACTTTCAGCAGGGAACCGGTGGACTCGCTTATTGTGAGGTAGTTGTAGTTTAACGACTTGCTGCGGATTGCCACGGCTTCTCTCTCGCCAATGAGGGAGGCCAGCGCGTTCATTCCCAAATCGACGTTTGCACCGGACGAGAAGGCGTTGTACTGGTCCTCGAGGAAAGCCGAGGAGGTGAACCACACGATTTTGCCCCCGTAGAAGTTCTCTATCGAAACCGCGAGCGTGAAGGGGCCGTCGATGTCTCCCTCCTCTTTCTCATAGGTGGAAATGTCGTAGCCCGCTACCTTGCTGAAGGCGGAATCCGAGGTTGTAAGCAGCTTTTTTACAGTCGCGCTCGTGTATTCGCCGCTTTCGGTAAGTCCCAGCGAGACCGGCATGATGGGGAAGTAGTTCTCCTTAATCAGGGGGTCTGTAATCTCGCTGCTCTCCATGTCGGGCAGCAGCATGTAGGGCGTTCTGAATGCGTAGTGCTCCCTGTCGGCCTCTATGACGACGCCTTCGTTCGCCTCAAGCCCGTAGTCTGCCAGAAGGCTGTAGAGGTTTTTCAAAACGCCGTCCTTGGTGGGGCCTGCAATCACGAGGAGCTTTCCGCCGTCCTTCACATAGTCGGCCAGCATCTCCTTTTCCTCTTCAGAGATGTCGCTGCTCGGCGCGTAGATGACGATGCAGTCGGCTTCCTCGGGGATTGAATCCACGGTTAATAGCGATAAGGTCTGGATTTCCATGTTGGCTTTTTCAATTTTGTCTTTGAAAGTGGGCGGAAGCTCCGCCTCGCCGTGCCCCTGCAGGAGATAGAGCTGGGGCAGGTCTTCTGTTACTACGTAGTCAATCGCCGAGGTGATGGCGCCTTCTCCGTCGAAGGAAGTGCTGTAGGTGTAGGAGTAGATGTCCGTCTCCGTCACATAAATGTCGTCGTAGCCGATATAGCGGCTGCGCTCCCCGCACTCTACGACGAGGCTGTTGTTCTTCACCGTTTCGTCAGTATACTTCTCGGCGAAGGTCGGGTAGATGTCTGGATTCTTCTTGACGACCTCAATGCGGTCGGAGAGGCTTTCGTACTTGCCGAGAAGGTTTTCGATTATTCTGTCTTCTTTGCCCGCCTGCACAATCCAGTAGATGGTCACATCGTCCTTCAGCGAGCTCAGCACCGCCTTCGTATTGCTGGTGACGGAGTAGAGCTTGGCCGCGCTGATGTCGTACTTGGTGAGGTTGCTCGGCAGCGCCGAAACGAGGATGTTCACAAGAATCAGAATCGCGAGCACCACGGCGGTCAAAATAAGGGAATAGGAGCCGCCGCGGAAGGCGTTCTTGTTCTTCTCGCTGCGCTCCGAGGATTTAAAAAGTTTTGGCTTGTCCATCAGTTGTACCTCCTTTTCTCAAGGGACTGTACGGACAGGAAAAGGAAGAAGACAATCACTGTCAGAAAGTACACGACCGAGCTCATGTCGAAAACGCCGTTTACGAAGGAGTGGAACCTCTCAAAGAGGGAGAGCTTTCTCATTATGCCGGGGAGCAGGCCCTCGAACTTCGTCGAGTCGAGGTAGTATGCGACCGCCGTTGCGACGATTAGAACCAGGCAGAAGCCGAAGGCCAGATTCTCGTGTTTCGTCAGGTAATAGATAATCGCTCCCAGCGCGAGGATTAGGACGCAGATGGCTACGAGGGAGCCGAAAGCCGAGGAGGAGACGTACTCCGCGAGGCTTACGCTGTAGTAGTTGAGCAGGATAACCGCAATCCCGATGCCAGCGGCAAAGCCCTGGTTTTCGGTCAGGGAGGAGATAAATACGCCGACTGCGATTAGGGCGGCGCCCATCAGGAAGAATGCGATGATGGAGCCGTAGGAGGTAAGCAGATAGACATCGCCGTACTTTGAGAAAATCAGGGGGTAGACTGAGATGATGCAGAGCGGAATCAGATATACTATCAAAAGCGCGAGATACTTCCCGAGCACCACCTCGGTTGTGGTTATCGGAAGGGAGTACAAAAGCTGGTCGGTCTTGAGCTTCCGCTCCTCCGAAATAACGCGCATAGTCAAAATCGGCACGATTACGACAAAAATCAGCGAGCCGAAATTGAGCACAAATTCAAAATTGCTGACCGCGGCCCGTATGTTGTACAGCATCGCGCCTATTCCAACAAAGGCCAGCAGGAAAGCGCCGAACACATAGGCCGTCAGCGAGTGGAAGTAAAGCCTCAGTTCATGCTTGAATACCGCAGTCATTCCTTAGCCACCGCACTTTCAGCTGATTTAGCGCCGGACTCATTGTTTTCCGTAAGCTGCAGGAAGATGTCCTCCAGATTGCCTCTTTTCAGGCTCATCTCGAGCAGCGCCTTGCCCTTCGCGGCGAAGGCGAAGAAGACGGCGCGGGAAATCTCGTAGATGTCCTTGCAGTCGGTCTTGATTCGAACCTGCAGGTATCCCGGCTCCTTCTCCTCGGTGCTAATCTCTGTGAGGCGCTCGACGCCGGAGAGAATCTCCCTTGCTTCTTCAGAGGACGCGTCGGTCGTGATAATCATCTCGTTCGGCGCGAGCAGGCGCCTTTCGAGGTTCTCCGGCTCGCCGAAGGCGACCAGTCTGCCGCCTGAGATAATCAGCACCCTGTCGCAGATGGTCTGCACCTCGGAGAGAATGTGGGAGCTGAAAATCACCGTGTGGGTCTTTCCCAGTTCCTTGATGAGCTCGCGGATTTCGATAATCTGAATCGGGTCGAGTCCGACGGTCGGCTCGTCCAGAATTATTACCTTCGGATTTCCGAGAAGCGCCTGCGCGATTCCGACCCTCTGCCTGTAGCCCTTGGACAGCGCCGAGATGCGGCGGTTCTTAACGTCGCCGATATTGGTCCTTTGAACGACGTCTTCAATCTGCCGCTTAAGCTCTGCGCCGCGCAGTCCCTTGGCTTCACCGACGAAGCGCAGATATTCCAGAGGCGTTTCGTTCATGTAAAGCGGGGGCTGCTCGGGTAGGTAGCCGATGAGCTTCTTGGCCTTCTCGGGCTCTTCGAATATGTCGTGGCCGTAGATTTTCACATTTCCCGCCGTCGCCGACAGGCACCCGGTCATGATATTCAAAGTGGTGGATTTCCCGGCGCCGTTCGGCCCCAGAAAGCCGTACACATGCCCCTCGTCAATCTCAAACGAGAGGTCGTCGACTGCCTTGAAATCACCGTAACACTTTGTTACGTGTTCCACCGATATCATACTAAGCCTCCTATTCTTGGGTTTTCTGCAAAATACGAATTATAATACCAAAGGCTGAAAATAGCCTGAAATAATTGTAAAAATTTTTTGAACAACGATGGAAAAGATAAAGAATCGGACCCCGTTTCCACAGACTGGAACTGTCACCATGTTTAATAAAGGCTGCGGCTCCGTGCAGCGGACGTCTGATTAGTTTTTTAACGAATCGGGATATTAAATTTAAATGCCGCGCGGCAAATAAAAAAGGCGCGATGCGCCATCGCGGGCGGAAAGCGGACACGGCTTGCTATGCTTTTGAAGGCTGTGCTATAATAAATCCGGAGCAGGTATTGCGCTCAAGTATTTGACAGATTTAACTTGATTTCTCTGTGCAGGTTCAAAAAATTGCAAGTATAGCGGGGGAAAAAACAAGACAAGCTAGAAGCAGCGGAGGTAGAGGACTATGCGCAAAGCTGCTTATTGGAAGTTATTTGTCAAGACCGGAGACCCTCGCTTCTATTTGCTATATAGACTGCTTTCCGAGCGTTAAAGGGCGGAGACACACCGCCGCGCTTCCCAAAATTACATGCCCGGAGGGCATAGGCTCTCCGGGCATGTCCCGGAGTTGGGAGTTACATATGTACAAAGTCACGAAAGGTCTTGTGCTGCGCGAGACAAATTTTAAGGAGTCCAGCAAGATTCTCACCGTTCTGACCGAGTCGGACGGGAAGCTGTCCGTCGCGGCGAGGGGGACGAGGCGCAAGGGCAGCAGGATAGGCGCGGCTTCGCAGCTTCTGGCCTATTCGGAAATGACCCTTTTCCACTACAAGGGGCGCTGGACCCTGAACGAAGCGAGCACGATAGAGCTCTTTCCCGCCGTCAGGGAGGACATCGAGCTGCTCGCCCTGGGCTCCTATTTCGCCGAGCTCCTGGAGGCCGTCACCGACGAGGACCAGCCGAACCCGGAGCTTTTGAGCTTAGGGCTTAACAGCCTCTACGCGCTCGGCAGGAAAACGTATCCGCGAGAGCTTGTGAAGGCCGCGTTTGAGATGCGCCTTATCTCGCTTGCCGGCTATGAGCCCGAGCTCCACGCCTGCGTAATATGCGGCGCGGAGGATTTGGAAAGCCCGATGTTCAGCCCCGAGAACGGCGGGCTTATCTGCCTTAAATGCGGTGCCGGCGAGACTTCGATGCCGCTCTGCGCAGGCTCGCTCAGCGCGCTGAGGTATATCGTAAGCTCCGACCCGAAAAAACTCTTTTCCTTCAAGCTGGGCAGCGCGGCATTAAAGCGCCTCGGCGACATTTCGGAAGCCTATGTGCTCTCGCAGCTTGAACGAGGCTTTAAAACGCTCGATTTTTATAAAAACATGACCGTATTAGGAGAAAATAATGGAGTTTCATGAAAAATCGCTGAACATACTGGAGCTGCCCGCGGTGCTGGAGATGCTGGCCGCCGAGGCGGTCAGCGAGAGCGCTAAGGAGCGCGCAAGGGCGCTTCGCCCCTCGTCCAACATATACGAGGTTCTGGACCGCCTGAAGGAGACCACCGACGCAAAGGCCCTGATGGCGGTAAACGGCAATCCCTCTTTTTACGGGATAAAGGACGTAAGCGGCTCCCTCTCGAGGGCCGAGAGAGGCGGAATGCTGACCACGCGCGAGCTGCTCGACATAGCCGCGGTTTTGCGCGCGGCGCGGACGGTGAAAGCCTACTCCGCTGCGGAAGGCACGAGCCTCGAGGGGCTCTTTGCCTCGCTGCGGGGCAACAAGTACCTCGAGGAGAGCATCACCAATTCGATAAGCTCGGAGGACGAGATTGCGGACTCCGCCAGCAGCGAGCTTGCCGCAATCCGCAGGCAGATTCGCGCGGCGAACGCAAGGGTGCGCGAGGCGCTGCAGAGGATAATATCCTCCCCGAGCTACTCCAAGGCGCTCCAGGAGCCGATTATCACGATTCGCTCGGACCGATATGTCGTTCCCGTGAAAGCGGAGTACAAAAACGCCGTCCCCGGTCTTGTGCACGACGTGTCCGCAAGCGGCGCGACCCTTTTCATAGAGCCGATGCAGGCCGTTGAGGCGAACAACGAGATAAGGGAGCTCAGGGCGAAAGAAGAAAAGGAGATAGAGCGGATACTTATGGCGCTCTCGGCGGAGGCCGCCGCGCATAAGGAGCCCATAAGCTCCGATTTTGCTATCCTTGTCGAGCTCGACCTGATATTCGCAAAGGCTAAGCTCTCGTACAAGCTGGACTGCTCGGAGCCCGAGGTAGCGGAAAGGGGCGGCGTTGTCCTAAGGCGCGCAAGGCATCCGCTTCTCCCCAAGGGGACCGCCGTTCCAATCGACATCGCCCTCGGAAAAAACTACGACACGCTTGTGATTACCGGCCCGAACACCGGCGGCAAGACCGTGAGCCTCAAGACGCTCGGGCTTCTCTGCCTTATGGCCCAGTGCGGCCTGCACCTGCCGGCGGGCGACGGCAGCAGAGTCTGCGTGTTTAGTAAAATCATGGCGGACATAGGCGACGAGCAGAGCATCGAGCAGTCGCTCTCGACCTTCTCGGCGCATATGGTTAACATAGTCCAAATCCTGCAGGAGGCGGGAGAGGACACGCTGCTTTTGTTCGACGAGCTCGGCGCGGGAACGGACCCCGTCGAGGGCGCGGCTCTGGCCATAGCGATTATCGAATACGCCCGCGCGCGCGGAGCCATGGTCGCGGCGACGACGCACTACGCGGAGCTTAAGATATACGCGACCGCGACGCCGGGGGTCATGAACGCCTCCTGCGAGTTCGACGTCGAGACCCTGCGCCCGACCTACAGGCTGATTACCGGCATACCGGGCAAGTCCAACGCCTTTGCGATTTCCGAGCGCCTCGGGCTTCCTAAGGCAATCATTGAGGATGCGAAGAAGAGAATCGACAAGGGCAGCGCCGATTTTGAAAAGGTGCTCTCGCAGCTTGAGGAACGCCGCCAGCAGATGGAGAAGGAGCAGCTTGAAATAAACAGGCTCCTGCTCAAGGCCCGCGAGGACGAGCGGAAGGCGGCGGAGTACAGAAAATACATCGAGGAAGAAAAGGAAAAGGTCGCGAAAATCGCAAGGCGCGAGGCCGACAGCATACTTGAGGAGGCTCGGAGGGCCGCGGAAGAGGTTATCAGGGAACTCGGCCGCCTGCGCAAAGAGAGCGTTAAGGAAAACTGGCAGGAGATAAACAGCGCGGCCTCGGAGATAATGCGCAAAATCAACGTGGCGCAGGACAAGGTGCGGCAGACGGCGAGGGAAGAGGCGCCCCCGCCATCCTCAAGGCCGATAAGGGCGGGCGACACGGTCGAGATACTCTCGATGGGCACTAAGGCCGAGGTCCTGAGCGTATCCCCGGACGGGGTTTTGACGCTTAAGGCGGGAATCCTGAAGATTAGCGCGAGGGAGGACGAGGTTAGGCTCCTTGAGGGCGAGACGAGCCGTTCCGCTAAGAAAATCATAGCCAAGTCCGAGGCGAAGCTGCGGACGGAAGCGGCGAAATCCGAAATCGATGTGAGAGGCATGACGAGCGAGGAGGCGGTGAGCGCCGTCGAGATGTTTATCGATTCCGCGTTTCTGGGCAGGCTTGAGAGCGTGAGGATAATACACGGCAAGGGCACGGGTGCCCTGCGCTCGGCGATTCACGCAAGCCTTAAGAGGAACAAGCAGGTTAAGTCCTTCCGCCTCGGAACCTTCGGCGAGGGCGAGAGTGGCGTCACGATAGCGGAGCTTAAATAGCTATCTAAGTCAAAAACATGTTGACGTTACAGGTTCGGTTTGGTAAAATGCTAGTAGTGGTTGAGAAGGAGAAACGTAACCAGAACGGAACGAATCGGGACAAATCGGGACGAAAGGGAGTGGCTTCGATGTATATAAAGGAAACTGTTGTAACCAATCAGGTGGGCCTGCACGCAAGACCGGCGACTTTCTTCATACAGAAAGCCAATGAGTTCAAGAGCAGCATCTGGATAGAGAAGGAAGAGCGCAGGGTGAACGCCAAAAGTCTGCTTGGCGTCCTGTCCCTTGGCATAGTGAAAGGAAGCAAGATTAAGATAATTGCCGACGGTTCCGACGAAAAGGAAGCTGTAAACACGCTTGTGGAGCTTATCTCCTCAAACTTCGCTGAAAAAACCGAGCAGTAACAACAAGAATAATTAACCCGAGTCAGGCGAAAGCCCGGCTCGGGTTTTTGTTTTAATGATATCGAAAGACTTTAAGTCGTCGCCGTCAGCCCGAGAGTCAGAATGCCAAGATTGTCTCTGTATATCTCGTCAAACTGCGATATCGGAAGGGGATTTACGCCTAGCCCCGCCTCTATGGTGAAGCCGGGACGGTTGTACGCGAGTATGAACCAGTCCTTGTAGCCGGCGTAGCTCGACTCGACGGGCGTCTCTGACACCTCGTAGCCGCTGACCCCGGCGAACTGCAGCGCGATTTGCCGCCCGAAGGGAGGCTCAATGTCGAGATACTTCCAGTATATCACCCTGCCCTGAGTGTGGTAGGCGATGACCAGGGAAAAGTTCTTCGCCCTTGTAAACTGGTATACGGCGGAGCTTTCCGGGGCCGAGAGTGGGGCCGTGCCGACATAGCTCTCCGGGGCGGGCGAGGTGAAGCCCTGGGCGAATTTTATCTCCCTTGCCTGCTCCCAGCCGGCCGGGTACTGGAGGTTTAAGTCGGTACCCAGGATGTTCGCCTGCCAGCCGCCCGGGAAGGGAATTTGCGGGTAGCCGGCCGCAATCCGCTGAGCCCTTATGTAATACGGAGAAGTTCTGGAGAGAGCCCCGGTGACGAGGTCCACGCCGTCGGGGTTCACCATCGGTACTATGTAGAGCGTGGTAAGTCTTAAAAGAGCATCCGCACGCGTGCCGAATATGCTGCCGCCGGTCGCCGCGGCCTCTGCGTATTCTTCGAAGAATTTCATCAGGACAGGCGTCGTTATCCACTCGTTTGCATGGTGCGAGGCGTTGTAGAACACCTGATTTGCGCCGCTGCCGAGCCTAAGATAGTAAAGCTGCTTTCCCATTACGCTCGTGCCTATGCTGCCGATTTCGATAAAAGGATAGCGCGCTTTCAGACCCCGGACCGTAAAGTCGAGCAGGTCGTATGTATAGGGGATGCTGGTCGGAACTACCGGGAAGTTTAAGGGAATCACAAGCCTCGAGCCTACTCTCAGATTAGAGGGGTCGACGTTGGGGTTTGCAACCGATATGTCGTTTACCGAAGTGCCGAATCTCTGGGCGAGCCTGTAAAAGCTGTCGCCTCGCTGCACCGTAACGACGGCGTACCCGAGAAGGTAGGGCGAGAGCGCCGACCAGGTCCTCGGGCCGACAATCCCGTCGGGCGCTAAGTTGTTGGCTCTCTGGAAAGTGATGACCGCGCTCTGCGTTCTGGGCCCGAAAACCCCGTCGGGCTCCTCGTTCAAAAAGCCGCTGCGCAGCAGGGCCAGCTGCAGCATCGAAACATAAGGTCCCCGTGCGCCAAGTCTTAGCGTTTCCATACACACCTCCATTTGCTTCGGGCTGATAGGCGGATATTTCGATTTGCGTTGTCTGCTAGATTCCTATTTTTGGCAAGATTTATTATTTATAAAAAGCCCATATCCCATATAACATATAATATGTTTCGCTTTATAAAAATGTTCCACTGCCGATAAAAAATACATAGCAGGTGGAGCGAAAAGTAAAAATACAGGGCGAATGTAAAAAACGTAAAGGAAAAAGCGCCATTATCTTTTCCTTTTCGGAGCGTTTGTTTTTTTCGTATCAAAGCCATATTACTAGGGCGCCAAAAGTGCAAAAGGAGAAACAATTTTTTTGTTAAAGTTTTTCTCCGTATCCGAAAGGAGAAATATGATATGGGTCGTATGAGCTTTTCTACCGCCAAAAAAGCGGTAGCTGCAATAGCAATTTTATTAAGTTTAACATCGCCGGCAGAGGCGAAGGTCAAGACCGATTATCTGCCGACGGAGCTTATACCATCGGGAATGATGGTGGGAATTTCGGTCAAGAGCGACGGGGTCATGGTGGTGTCGCTCGGCGGAGTCGAGACCAAGGCGGGAAAGGTAAGTCCCGCGGCGGAAGCGGGGATTCTTACGGGCGACATCATAAAGCAGGTCGGCTCAAATGAAATAAAATCCATCGAAGATTTTAAAAAGGCCATCAAAGACAGCAACGGCGAGAGAATTTCGGTCAGGGTCGTAAGAGAGGGAAAGACCCTACAGTTCGCGGTAAAGCCGGCTCTGAACACCTCCGGTAACTACGAGATGGGAGTTTGGCTGCGCGACTGCATAGCGGGCATGGGCACGATGACCTTTATCGACCCGAAGACGGGAGTATTCGGGCTGCTCGGCCACCCGGTAAGCGACGTAGACACTAAGGTGCAGGTTCCCCTGCGGAGCGGCCTTCTGATACAGGCCACGGTCGGCTCGATTGTCAAGGGCCGCAGCGGAGCGCCCGGACAGATTCAGGGCAGCCTGAACATGGAGAACGTGATGGGGAAACTGTACGCCAACACGAGCTGCGGCGTCTTCGGAATAGCCGAGCGCGTCATGACGAAGGCAAAGCCGATTCCGGTGGCCTCGGAAAGCGAGATAAAGGTGGGCGAGGCGGTAATCCTCTCCAACCTCAGCGGCGACTCAGTCGAGGAATACAAAATCTTTATATCCAGAGTATTTCCGGACAACGGGGAGAGAAGCCTGCTTATCACCGTAACGGACGAAAGGCTGCTGGCGAAGACCGGCGGAATTATACAGGGCATGAGCGGAAGCCCCATAATTCAGAACGGCAAGCTCGTAGGAGCGGTGACCCATGTGCTGGTGAACGACCCGACCAAAGGCTACGGCATATCCATAGGGAAGATGCTGGAACAGGCCTATATGACCGAGCTCAGCATGGCCGCGTGATGAATACGGAATGTCAGACGACGATAATTTCTTATCGTCGTCTGATTATTTAGAGAGTCAGGAAATTTTTTCTATAATTTTCCAAAAAATTATTGCAAAGTCTGTCTTGATATGGTAAATTATAGGCAATATAACTCTGGTGAAGCTAAAACAGTCATATTGGTAGAGAGGATTTGCCGGGACTGAAACAGAGAGAGGTTTTACCACCGTGAGTTGAAAAATTCGGCGTTGAGATGAGGCACGCCAGTAAAACGGAGGAATTCATAGATGGGCAACAAGACCAAGATTCTCATTGCAGATTCCGGAGAAGACTTCTACAAGCTTTTGGCCGAGCGGATTAAATCCGAGGAGGACTTCAAGCTTGTAGGAAAGGCGTCCAACGGCGAGGATGCGGTGCAGATGACCGTAGACCTTGATCCGGACATTCTTCTTATTGACGTGGTATTACCGAAAATCGACGGTCTGAGCGTGCTGGAGCGCTTAAACAGGATGCAGCGCCGTCCTTCGGTAATCATTACCTCAAATTTCTCAAACGAGCATGTTGTATCGGAGGCAGCCTCGTTGGGCGCAAGCTATTTCATGGCCAAACCCTGCGACATGGACGCCCTGTTCAGCAGAATCAGGCAGATTATGGGCAGGGGCAGGCCGCAGTCCGATAGCAGGACTTACAAGGCGCAGCGTGAGCAGAGCTTGGAGAGCCTCGTGACCGAGGTCATCCACGAAATCGGCGTCCCCGCGCATATCAAGGGCTACCAGTATCTGCGCGAGGCCATCATCCTTGCCGTCAACAACATGGAGATGATAAACGCCGTGACAAAGGTGCTCTATCCCGAGGTTGCAAAGACCTTTGATACTACTCCCTCGAGGGTGGAGCGTGCCATTCGCCACGCGATTGAGGTTGCCTGGGATAGAGGAGATATAGAGGTCTTGCAGAAATTCTTCGGCTACACCGTATCCAACATAAAAGGCAAGCCGACGAACAGCGAGTTTATCGCGATGATAGCGGACCGGCTGCAACTTCAGCGAAAGAGTCTTGAAGCAGGGAAAAGTACATAAAACATAAAAGCCGCCTTACTTAACAAAACAGGCGGCTTTTTTGTTGATATTTTTGGATATTAGTTCTATAATTAACTTAGGGCGCGAGCCGGAATTTGCAAGTGGGGAGGGTGAAAAATGTCAATTGACAGCCGTTATATTACGGATTTTCAGAAGAGAGTGATAAAGGGCATATCGGTATACAGCTCGGAAAGAGGATACGCCACCGGGGCCTTCCCGTTTATTCCCGAGTTATACCTTCAAAACTCCTCGTTTATCCCTATGGCCACCGAGGAAATCGATAAAATAGGGATGATGGGAGACGAGCTTTACCGTCATCTTTATGTTGCGTTTTTCGGCGGCATTATAGGGACCTTCTTCTGGTATTATGCCCACGATACCCTGATGACAAAAGGGCTTTATGCGATGTGCAAGGAACTAAAGCCGATAAAGGAACTGGACGAGCTTGCCTACGGGCTGATGGGCATGACGGTCGCGGAAGGCGAGTACGAGTTTAAGGAGCTTTTCTACGAGATATACAGCTATGTCGTCTGGGAGCTTGAGCAGGCTGCCAAGGACCACGACGAGGAGACAATAGAAAGGCTGAAAAAATTACTAGTCAAAATATTCTTCCATACAGGAATGTGGCTTGCGCTTGCAAAACTGGGGGACCTTGACTGACCGGGTTGCGTTTCAACTAAGCCCGGCTGAGTTTAAACTGCAAAAAACCTGCCCTGCGCTTAAATGCGCGGGGCAGGTTTAAAGCTTTTTTATCTGCGTCGCCTTCCGACATAGCTCTTGTAAACACTTCTGTAGGTTCTGTTGTAGCGCCGCCTTCTTCTTCCGCCGATTGAGAAGATGATATAAACGATGATGAGCACAACTATAACAAGTGCTATAATTTTGGCAATCGGCTTTTTCAGCGAGTCTATGACGGTGCTCTTTATATACTCGTATCTCGATTGCTCGACCGAGGAAATCGAGACGAGCTTTGTAGTCCCCAGGTGTTTACCCTTGTAGCTTACCGATATCTCGCCTATTTCCTGGCCGGTGGAAATCGGGGCGGTGAGGGGAACCCCGTCCCTTTCGCTGTATATGATTATCTCGCGCTCAATCTCCGAATTATCGACATCCACGGGCAGGATGGCGCTGATATTTTCCAGAGGCCTGACTATAATGGAATCGACGCCGCTGCCGTGCTTGATGGCGACTTCCCGGACCAATTCGTCAGAGCTCACGAGCACGCGGTTTTCATAGCTGCTGAAGGCCCACTCGTAAAGGCGCTTGGATTCCGTAAAGCTCATGTTGTAGACGATACCCTCCTCGTCCGTAAACGTGGAGGCGCCCATTACAATCGCGATGAGGTTGATGCCGTCCTTCGAGGCGGTCGACACAAGGCAGCGGCCGGACTCGTCCGTGTGGCCAGTTTTCACTCCGGCGGCATAGGGGTAATAATAGCTCACCCTGTAGGGAGATATGAGATAATTTGTATTGGTCAGATACCTTGTGCCGTACTTGTTCGTAGGTGGTATCTCAATCGACACCGTATTTACTATCTCGACGAAGAGCGGGTGCTTGAGAGCCTCCTTTGTGATAAGGTACAAATCGTGGGCTGTCGTATAGTGGTTCGGGTCGTGCAGGCCGTGCGTGTTTGTAAAGTGCGTGCCGGTGCAGCCGAGCTCCCTGGCCCTATCGTTCATCATGTCGACGAAATCGTGTATGTCGCCGCCGGCCACGCGCTCGCCGAGTATGTTGCCGGCTTCGTTCGCGGAGGCAACGAGCAGGCAGTAGAGAAGGTCCTTAAACGGCATTGTCTCGCCGGGGACTATGTTCTGGGTGCTGCCGTCGAGCGTCAAATCGTTATGCGAGGTGTAGGAAGCCGTAATCGGCTCGTCGATGGCTATCTCGCCGCGCTCGTAAGCCTCTATGGCCAGCAGACTGGTCATTATCTTGGTCGTACTTGCAGGGTAGACAAGCTTGTCCGGGTTTTTCGAATAATAGACCTCGTCGGTGTCGGCGTTGACAAGCAGCACCGCCGTCGCCTGTATGTCGGGGTCTGCAAGCGCGCCTGCGTTTATGTTAAAAGAGAGCGCAAGCGTTATAATTAACATTAGTGAAACGAAAATTTTTGACTTTCTCATATGAATCTCCCGCGAAATATGTTACAATAGTCAAAAAAATGAAAGGCAGCCACAGCCGCCGGTCAGTTGAGACTTCACTAGCAATTATTTCTTTTATTATATCAAATTCCGCACAGAAATCAACCGATTATGTCGGAAGGGAAGATATTTGTGCGTAATGGTGATAGAAGAAAGGCCCACGTAACAATACTGAAAACCGAGCTTGTTTTTATTTCGGCGGCGCTTGTCCTCGCGTCCTTCGTTCTGGGCTTTTTTACAGGCAGAGGCGGGGGCGGGGCCGTGTTTGAAATAGAGCCCCTGAGCTACACCGAGCGTGCGCTCGGCAAAAGCGACGACGCCCTTCCCGTACCGGTCGAAGAGGATGGTGAAAAGGCGGCCGGCACGGAGAGCGGCGGTGACAGGGTTCCCGCGGCAAGTCCCGGGACAAGCGGCCGCGGCGACACGCCTGCAGCTCCGGACACAGGCGCTAAGATAAACATTAACACGGCCGATTCCGCGCAGCTTAAGAGCCTCCCGGGCATAGGAGATGTGCTCGCCGGGCGGATAATAGAATACCGCGAGAAAACAGGCGGGTTTAAAAACATCTACGAGCTTATGGATGTAAACGGCATAGGCGAAAAGACGTTCCGGAAACTGGAGCATCTGATTTGCGTGGAGTAGGCGGAATTTATCTCCCCGCAACGGCGGAGCGGAGCTTGATTTTTGAGGTTCCAAACAGCGGGCGGGCGAAAAAACCCAGTTTGACAGGTGCGTTCAATACTTATACCATTAGAGCGCGGGCAAAGGAGGGGAAGATATGAAAATACTTGTTGTGGACGACGAAAAACTGCTTGTAAAGGGTATTAAGTTCAATCTCGAGACCGAAGGCTATAAGGTGGAGGTGGCCTACGACGGGGAGGAGGCGGTTGAGCTTGCCAGGAATGGCAATTTCGACCTTATAATCCTCGATGTAATGATGCCCAAACTCAGCGGCCTTGATGCATGCATGCGCATCAGGGAGTTTTCAACCGTGCCGATAATACTGCTCACGGCGAAAGCCGAGGATACGGACAAGATAATCGGCTTTGAATACGGCGCCGACGACTACGTGACCAAGCCCTTCAACATACTTGAGCTCAAGGCGAGGATACGCGCGCTGATTCGCAGGTCGCAGATTCAGAACCAGAATGAGGGTTCGAGCGTTATAAAAAGCGGCCATATAACCATCGACACGGAGCGCCGCTGCGCCTACAAGGACGGCGAGCCGGTCGAGCTCACCGCGAAGGAGTTCGACCTAATCGAACTGCTGATGAAAAACCCCGGCCGGGTCTACAGCAGGGAAAATCTCCTGAACATCGTCTGGGGCTACGGCTATCAGGGCGATATAAGGACCGTAGACGTCCACATAAGGAGGCTGAGGGAGAAGCTGGAGCGCTCGCCGGCCGAGCCCGACAAGATAATGACCAAGTGGGGAGTGGGCTACTATTTCAAAGACTGATATCAAGGGTATCGGTATAAAAAACAGCGTCCAGTTCAAATTTGCGGCCAGCTACGTATGCCTGATTTTGCTGCTGCTCGTGCTTTTGAACACCTACCCCATAAGGATGACGAGGAATCTCGCCTTCTCGTCCAAGCAGACCTCTATGCTGAGCCAGGCCGCGGTTGTCGCGACCTCGCTCTCGGAGCTCGGCAGGCTCACCGAGGACGAGGTTTTCAAGGTCATGAGCCTTCTTGACAACATGAACATGACGCGGGTAATCGTCACGGACACCGAGGCGCGGATTATGTTCGACACCTCCGAAACGGAGAACAACATCGGGAAATACGCCGTCTTTTCTGAGATAAGGTACGCCTTAAACGGAAAGGACGTGTTCTATTCCGTGCTCTCGGAGGGAGCCTTTATGAGCCGCGCCGCGTTACCGATAAGGTACAGGGGTACGACGATAGGTGCGGTATACCTTTACGAGTACGACTCGAGCCAGGCCTCGTTCATATCGGCCATACAGGGAACCATGCTCAGGTTCTCCGGCCTTGTCTGCGCCTTGTCGATACTGCTCGCCCTCGTGTTCTCAAGAGCCATCACAAAGAGGATAAACGTAATATTGAGCGCGATTAAGGTTGTGCGTGAGGGAAGCTACAACTATAATCTGGACCTTAGGGGGAAGGACGAGCTTTCGCAGCTCGGGCAGGAGTTCAACAGAATGGCCGAGCGTCTAAAGAGTACGGACGAGATGCGCCGCCGCTTTGTCTCCGACGCCTCGCACGAGCTGAAAACGCCCCTTGCCGCCATCAAGCTCCTGAGCGACAGCATCGTGCAGAACGAGAACATGGACCCCAAGACAGTCAGGGAGTTTGTCGGCGACATAGGAAGAGAGGCGGACAGGCTCGTCAAGATTACCGAAAAGCTCCTGAGCATAAGCAGGCTTGAGAGCGATAAAAGGGAGCCGCCCTATAAAGTCGACGTCAAGACCGTTGTCCTGAGGGCGCTGCAGCTAATCCGGCCCCTCGCGGATGACGGCGGCATAAGGCTTCTACATGAGCTCGAGGACGACTGCGCCGTTCTCGCGACGGAGGACGACCTGCACCAGATTGTGTTCAACCTCGTTGAGAATGCTGTCAAATACACGCCCTCCGGCGGGGAGGTGCGGGTGACCCTGAGCAAATCGGAAAAGGTAGTCTGCCTGGTTGTCGCAGATACAGGAATAGGAATACCGAGCGAGGACCTGCCCTATATATTCGACCGCTTTTACCGCGTGGACAAGGCGCGCTCGAGGGAAGCGGGCGGCAGCGGGCTCGGGCTTTCCATCGTCCAGCATGCGGTGCTCCTGCACGGCGGCACCGTAAAAGCCGAGTCCGTGGAGTCGGGTGGAACGAAGTTCACGGTGTGCTTCCCGACCTACAAAGAGGAGGTAAAAGCGTCTTGAGACGTATCATACCCCTGTTGATTCTCCTGTCGCTGCTCCTTGCGGCCTGCGCCGGAGAGGAGCAGGGCTTCTTTATAACGGTCTACTACGCTTCGGCCGAAAGCGTCAAGGACAAGAGCCTTGCGGTGGGCAAGGAGCAAAAGCGCGTGGAGGACGGCTCCGGCGCCCTTGAAACTGCCTTAAACGCCGTCATGGACAGGCCGCAGAATGTTAAGCTGCGCTCTCCCTTTGCCGAAGGGGTCAGCCTGATTTCATATGATATAGAGGACGGGGAGATAGAGCTGCGCATGTCCGACGCCTATGCCGATATGCCGGAGGGCGACAAGGTCATAGCGAGGGCCTGTCTTACCCTGACCCTCTGCGACCTTGAGGGGATTGATTCTGTATCAATCTTCGTCGGCGACGTTCCCGACGTAATCGGGCTGAGGGCCGAGGACATAGAAATTGTGAATACCGAGCTCAATCCCCGCGAGAAGCGGATAAAGCTCTATTTTGCCAATCAGAGCGGTGTTTTGAAGGAAGAGCGGCGGAATATAACGGTTGACGGCGAGCGGGAGCTTGCCCTATATGTAATGGAGGAACTCCTATCGGGCCCGCAGGACCCGGAGCTCTATCAGGCTATTCCGGAAGGGACGAGGCTGCTTTCGCTCACGGTCGAGGGGCGCACCTGCATTGTGGACCTCTCCCGCGAGTTTGTGGACAACAGGCCGGAGTCGGAGCTTGAGGAGGAGCTTGCAGCCTATTCGATAGTCAACTCCCTCACGGCCCTGACGAGCATTGACAGGGTGCAGTTTCTGATTGAGGGCAAGAGGCTTGAGAATTATTACAGCATTGAGATATTTAACCCGATTGAGGGTAATACGGAGATAATGGCCTAACATAAAGGTCTCCTGAAAGGAATGATTAACATGAGCGAAATAGGTACAAAATGCGTGCAGGCGGGTTACAGCCCCAGGACGGGGGAGCCCAGGGTCATACCGATAATTCAGAGCACCACCTTCAAGTATGACAGCGGCGAGGATATGGCCAGGCTCTTCGACCTTGAAGCGGAAGGGTATTTCTATTCGCGCCTGCAGAATCCGACGAACGAATATGTTGCCGCCAAGATAGCCCAGCTTGAGGGCGGGGTCGCCGCTATGCTCACCGCCTCGGGGCAGGCGGCCACTTTCTATACAATCTTCAACATCTGCTCATGCGGGGACCATGTGGTGTCCTCTGCGGCGATTTACGGGGGCACATACAACCTGTTTGCGGTCACGATGAAACGCATGGGCATTGAGTTTACCTTCGTCGACCCCGACTGCTCCGACGAGGAGCTTAACGCGGCCTTTAAGGAGAACACGAAGGCGGTCTTCGGCGAGACGATAGCCAATCCCTCGCTCAAGGTGCTGGACATAGAGCGCTTTGCCAAAATAGCGCACAGCCACGGGGTCCCGCTCATCGTCGACAACACCTTCGCAACGCCGATAAACTGCCGCCCGATTGAGTGGGGGGCCGATATAGTCGTGCACTCCACGACAAAGTACATGGACGGGCATGCTGTCGCGCTCGGCGGCGCCATAGTCGACAGCGGCAACTTCGACTGGTCGAAATACCCCGACAAGTTCCCGGGACTCTGCACGCCCGACGAGAGCTACCACGGCGTCGTCTACACCGAGCGCTTCGGCAGGGCGGCCTTCCTCACTAAGGCTACGACCCAGCTCATGCGCGACCTCGGCGCCATGCAGTCGCCGCACAACGCTTTCCTTCTCAATTTGGGGCTTGAGAGCCTCCATGTGCGCATGCCCAGGCACTGCGAAAACGCCCAGGCCGTGGCCGAGTATCTCGAGAAGCACGAGAAGGTCGCGTGGGTGAACTACTGCGGGCTTAAGAGCAGCAGGTACTACGAGCTTGCGAAAAAATATATGCCGAACGGCAGCTGCGGCGTCGTCTCCTTCGGCGTCAAGGGCGGGAGAGAGGCCGCGGAGAAGTTCATGAAGAACCTGAAGCTTGCGGCGATAGTTACCCACGTCGCCGACGCGCGCACCTGCGTCCTGCACCCGGCGAGCACGACGCACCGCCAGATGAACGACAGGGAGCTTGAAGCGGCGGGCGTTCCTGCGGATATGATACGCCTTTCCGTGGGAATAGAGGATAAGAAGGACATAATAGCTGATATCGAGCAGGCGCTCAACGCCATATAATCGGGGAGAAGCAGGTTTGGCAAACTATTTTGACATCAAACTGTCCAACGAGGAAATAGGCAGGATAAGCAATCTGGGGCTTGCCCACGTCGGGGACGCGGTGTTCGAGCTCATGGTGCGCGTCTGGCTCTGCGAGCACGGGAAGTGCACCTCCGGCGGGCTGCACCGCGCCGCCGTTTCCTACGTGAGCGCGCCGCGGCAGGCGAAGATGGCCGAAAAGCTGCTGCCGCATCTCACCGAGGAGGAGCTCTCGGTGTTCAGGCGCGGGCGCAATGCTAAAGTCGGCTCCGTGCCGAAGAACGCGGACCCCGGCGAGTACCACGCGGCGACGGGTCTTGAGGCCCTGCTCGGCTACCTATATCTGCACGGCAGGCGGGAGCGCATAAACGAGCTGTTCAGGATAATGATGGAGGACTGACATGCCGCTTGACGCATTATGCCTGATGCCACTGGCCGAGGAGATTCGGAAGGCGGCGGAGGGCGCGAGAATTGACAAGATACAGCAGCCGGGAAAAAACGAGCTGATTTTCTCGATTAGAGGGCCTTCGGGAGCAAAGAGGCTCTTTATCTCCATTGCGAGCGGGCGGGCGAGGGCGCATTTTACGGAACTGAGCTTTGAGAATCCCCAGACCCCGCCGATGTTCTGCATGCTGCTGAGAAAGCACCTTACGGGGGCGAGAATAAGTTCCGTTACCCAGCCTCCGATGGAGCGCATGCTCGTCTTTGAGCTCGAAAGCTACGACGAGCTCGGCGTAGAGGCGAAGAAATGCCTTTATATTGAGCTAATAACGGGCAGCGCGAACGTGGTTCTGACAAACGGTGACGGTCTCATAATCGACTGCCTGCGGAGGGTCGAGGGCGACGATAAGGGCGAAAAGCGCCGCCTGCTGCCCGGCCTTTTCTACAAAATGCCCCCTCCGACCGACAAGCGCAACCTGCTGCTTCTCACCGAAGAGGAGGTTTTCAGCCTGTGGAGGGAGGCAAATCCCGGAAAGACGGTCGACGGCTGGCTGCTTGAGAGCTTCTCGGGGCTCTCGCCGCTTGTCTGCCGCGAGCTCTCCCAGCAGTTTTTAGGAGACATCGGGCTTCTTATTGGCGAGCTTTCAGCCGGGGAAAGAGAAGCCTTTCCAAAAAAGCTGTGTGACTTTGTCTCGGGTATTAAGGCGGGCAACTTAAAGCCCCATATGCTCTCCGACTCGGGGAAACCCTTCGATTTTTCCTGCATGCCGATAACGCAGTACGGGAATAGGATGGAGCTTTGCGTCTTTGGGAGCTTTTCCGAGATGCTCGACGCTTTTTACTCAAGGCGCGAGAGCGAGGAGAGCGCGCGCCAGCGCACGCAGGAGCTTGTGAGAACCGTAAAAACCCTGCGCGACCGCAGGGCGAAGAAGCTTGCAAATCAGAAAGAGGAGCTCAAGGCGACGCTAGGGCGCGAGCGCCTTCGCGAAATAGGCGACATACTCATGGCAAACCTCCACAATTTGAAAAAGGGCATGTCCTCGGTCAGGCTGCCCGACTTCTATTCCGAGGACAACGGGGAAATCGAAATCAGGCTCGACCCGCTGCTCACGCCACAGCAGAACGCGGCGAAGTATTACAAGGAATACACCAAGAAGAAAAACGCCGAGCGCCATCTTACCGAGCAAATAGAGATAGGCGAGGCCGAACTTGTCTATCTTGAGAGCGTACTGGACGAGCTCAGCCGCGCCACAAGCGAAAGGGACGTCGCCGAAATACGGCAGGAGCTCCAGAGAATGGGATATATCCGCGCAAAGAGCGGCAGGAAGAAGGAAAAGGAAGTCAAATCTAAACCCCTGCGCTTTGTCTCCTCCTCCGGCTTCCAGATATTCGTCGGCAAGAACAACACCCAGAACGACGAGCTTACCTTCAAAACCGCGGGGCGCTTCGATTTGTGGCTGCACACGCAGAAGATACACGGCTCGCATGTGGTCGTTTCCTCAGGCGGCAGGGAAGTCGACGACAGGACGCTTGAGGAGGCGGCGGTTCTGGCGGCCTACTTCTCCCAGGCCTCGGGAGGGCAAAAGGTCCCAGTAGACTACACCCTTGTAAAGAATGTGAAAAAGCCGCCCCACGCGAAACCGGGCATGGCGATTTACACGGACTACAGGACGATTTTTGTAACTCCGGACGAGAAGCTCGTTCAAAAGCTTAAAGCGGAATAATTAGCGGCACGCGGAAGCTGTTTGAGCCGTGCCCGCGCTTTCATCAAAAAATAAACGGCCTGCCCATCTGAGGGCAGGCCGTTTTGCTTTGCTTATCTCAGCGCCCAGCTTAGGAGCGAGCTGTCTCTCTCCTCAATAAGGTCCATCGCGGCGCTCAGCATCTCGGCCACGTCAGCGCGGGTCAGATGTCCGCCGGAAATGGCCGAAATATTGGAGGGGACAATGTTGCAGGAAGCGAGGTTCGCGGTGGCCTGGTATGCCCAGGAGGGCACGAGGTCGGCGCTGACCGGTGCGGCATCCACGGGGACGTCGGATATATCGAGCAGGTTGTTGAGGACCACTGCCGCCTCGGCGTAGGTTATGGGGGCGCTTGCCGAGAAGACTAGCGAACCGTCTTCCGCCTGGTAGCCCTTAATCACGCCCGACAGCAGGGCCGCCGACACGTAGGGCTTTACCCAGAGCGGCATGTCCGCATCGTCGGCAAAGCCGGTGCGCTTGATGTCCTTCAGCGCGTCCACGCCGCAGGTGCGCAGGCACATGGCGAGGAACTCGCCCCTCGTGACGAGCTTGTCGGGGTAGAAGAAGTAGCTGGTTCCGAGCTTCTCGCCGACGAAGACGTCTTTTTCGGCAAGTCTCAGGGCCGCATAGTGGGCGCTGTTGCCCTCCATGTCGGAGTAGTTAACCTCGGTTTTCTGCCTGTTAATCAGAATCTGAACCTTGGCCTCCGCGGAGACGTTGCCGCTGGAGTCTTTCGCCACGTAGGTAAAGGAGTCGCGGCCGCTCTTGCCCTCTGCCGGAGTGTAAATAAATGCGTTGCCCTCAACTTCCACGGTGCCCTTCCTGGGAGGGCTTGCAATTGAGAAGGTTACAAGGTCACCCTCAGGGTCGACGGCGCGGAATACTCCCCTCGAAGCGACGCCCTTGTAGGTCGTAATGTCGATGTTCTCTGCTATCGGGGGATGGTTAGCGCCGGCGTTTACCCGGACAAAGACCGCGATGAGCTTTTCCGAGCCGTCCATTCCGGTAGCGGAGACCTCAAAATGGGCGCTTGTGCCGGGATTCTGGCCGGCGGAGAAGCTCAGGCTCTCGAGCTTTTCCGTGCTCAGCGCATCGCCTATCTGAGCTTCCCTGTCTTCAATCAAAAGCGTGCCTACTGATTCAATCGGCAGTGAGGAGAGGCGGACTTCCGCCAGGTTAGGCACTGCCTTTGCAAAGTCCGCGGCGGAAAAGCAGACGCTCTCTCCGGTGTTTACGTTCTTTACGACCACGTTTCGAGAGGCGCTTGAAACTTCGAGCGCGAATGCGGGGGTCATGACGACCGATATCAAAAGAACTATAAGCATTAGAAGCGAAACAGGCCTTAAAGAACGGCTGATTTTAGTTTTCATAGCTTTAACCTCCCGGTAAATTATGCTAATATTTTTTACCGAGATTTAGAAATTATTCCTGATTTATCTTAAATTTTGGCAAAAAAATAGCCTTGCCGCCAAAATCCCTGACGGCAAGGCCGCGGTGCGAATCACTTGGCCAGCATGTTTTCAAGCTCTTTGAAGGCGGCTTCCTTGTCGCTCTCGGATAAAATCGCGTACATAACGTATAATCCGGCGGATTTTATCTCGGCGTTTTTGAGCTTCGGGTACTCCTCCGGCAGATATTCGGGCATCCAGGCATCGTTCCGAAGCTTAAGATAGCCCTGAAGCTTCTCTTTAAGCTCATCCGCCTGCGCGCTGTCCTTGGCCTTGAATATGCCGAACTCGTTTATGCTGGTGCCGACAACCGTTATAAAGACCGAGAAATCCTCGTACTCATTGGGGTCAAAGCCCATTGTGTTCTGAATGAAGCTGGCCTCTTCTATTTTGGTCAGCTTGTCGCCGCCTTCGATTTTTTGCTTTATGGCCCCGGCAATTTCCGAGGTCTCTACATCGTCCCTGTACTCGGGGGCTTTATCCTTGTTGCAGGCTGTCAGCAGCGTGCAGAGCGCCAGAATTAGGGCGGTTAAAGCGGTAAATCTTTTGCATCTTTTCAAGGCTTATTCTCCGTTCATTTGTAGGCATGTGTGCGGATATAGTTTAAAACCAGCGTAAAGCTGTCGGGATTTAGGTGGATTCCGTCGCCGTTGTGGTATTCTTCGGGCAGCCAGCCGTCCTCGCCGAGAAGCACCGAGATGGTGTTCAGGTATTTCACTCCCGTGCTCTCCGCGACGTCGAGTATCCAGCGGTTAGCCTCAAGAATCTTTACGTTGTTTATGGAGTTTTTATACTCGTAGCTTTCAGCGACGGGGAATATCGACTGGAGTATTATCTTGGTGTCGGGGCTTACGGACTTTATAGTCTCGACAAGGTCTGTGTATTCGCGCTTGAAGGAAGCCTCGTCCATGAAGGATACGCCGTTTACGCCGAGCGTAATCACCATGATTTCCGGCTTCCTGCGCTCGGCGGCTTCTTTAATAGTAATTTCGCTGCCGTCCTCGGGGTATACGATTGTGGCCACGCTCTGGTAGGAAAGGGTGAGCGTGCCGGAGGCTGGCGTCCACACCTGCAGGGTGTCCTCGCCGCCGCTCAGCATGCCGTAGTGCTTAAGGCCGTAGGTCGTGGAATCGCCGAGGAAGATAATCCTGTCGATATATTCCTGTCCCGCGTCCTCAGTCTCGTGCAGGAAGGCGGGCGAATTTGTGTTGATTGAGGTGTCAAGCCCGGGTATTAACGGCATTTCGCTGGGCTCGGGCGTCGGCTCCGGCGTCGGAGGCGGGGTAGGCGTAGGAATAGGAGAGGGCTCCGGCGTGCTTTCTGCGGGGACCGTGGGTGTCGGCTGTGGAGTTGCGGTTTCGGAAGGCTTTGCCGAGCATCCTGCAAAGCCTAAAATTATAAGGCAGGTTAATATCAGCGCAAGCGTTGACGCCGGCTTTAACTTTTGCTTTGTTCTTTTCATCATCAGCCTGCTTTCGTATAATTTAATCGGTAGGTTTTAGGTTATTTTATTCTAACACAGCATGTGTCAAATATCAACAACGGAGGCGCGCATTTGTCAATTTGGAGTGTCCTGCCCGCAGGGCGGCAGGCTCGGGCCCCTTTCCTCGTCATAAGGCACTATGAACACCGGTATGCCCTCCACATAGGGAGCAATCGCGTACTGCTGGTAGAAAAGCGCCATCCCGGTCTCGGTGAGGTAGATATTTGCCGATGAGAAGTTCTTCCTTATGAGCGTTTCGTAGTCCTCAAAGTACATCGCCGTACCCTCGGCCATCCTCCGGGAGGCCATCTCTATCGCCTTGTTTATGAGCAGCTTTTTGTAATTTGTTCCTTCGGGGAAAAACTCAGCGGGCGAAGCCGGGCAGCCCTGAGAGACGAACCAGATGTCCGCAAATCTAAGCGTTGAGCCGTGCGCCCCGCCCCGGAACTCGTAGAGGTCTGTATACAGGCTGAGGATATTGTCGCGGTTGTAAGTCAGGCTGAAGTCGGTTCGCAGTTCAAAGGGAATGAAGGGGAACATGTTTTCCTCGCTGTACTTGTACTGCTCCTCGGCGGCCCTGCGCAGTTTCGTGTTTATGTATCGCAGCAGCTTCTTTGTAAAACGCTCGTAATACAGGTTTATGCGCCTCAGGGGGAAGGGATGGACCTCTCCTTCAAACACAGGCTGGTTTATAAGCACGCTGCACAGGAGCTTTCCTGCCTGCTCTATGCGCAGCGGTATCTCTTTCGTCTTAACCGTAAGTGGAGCACAGCTTGTTTTCCGCATATTTTAACTCCTTTACAGACAAATTTGTTTACTAAACTTATCCGATATGCTAGAATTTTAATTGCAAACCGCAGTAGAGATTTAAAATAATGGTTTGGAGGGGCGGTCATGAGAAAAAATAAGGATGGCCTGCGCAGCGAAGAGCTCTACAGAGCCATTTTGCAGCTTAAAACCGAGGACGAGTGCAAGCGATTTTTCGAGGACCTTTGCAGCATAAGCGAAATCATGGCTATGGAGCAGCGCTACGAGGTCGCAAAGCGCCTGTATAACGGTGCGATATACAGCACGATAATGGAGGAGACGGGCGCCAGCAGCGCGATAATCAGCAGGGTGAACAGAAGCTTGCAGTACGGCTCCGGAGGATACGAAATAGTTTTCAGCAGGCTGGGTTATTAAAATGGCTCCATATGTTTCCCTTGCTCCATGTTATGACAGACTGACTTCGGATGTAGACTATAGAGCATGGGCTGATTTTTACGAAACCGTGTTTAAACTGAATAATCTGAATGTGCGCAGCATATTGGACCTCGCTTGCGGAACGGGCACTTTATCCTACATTTTGGCCCGCCGCGGCTACGAAGTTATCGGAACGGACGCTTCCGCCGATATGCTGGCCATGGCGTTATCAAAAGCGCCCGAGGATGAAAATATGGTTTTGCCGATGTTTTTGAATCAGACCATGCAGGGCTTGGACCTTTACGGAACGGTGGATGCTGCGGTATGCTGCCTCGACGGAATCAACTATCTTCCGAGCCTTAAAGAGGTTGCGGAAGCTTTCCGGCGTGTCCACCTCTTTTTGAACCCGGGCGGTATTTTCATATTCGATGTCAACACCCCTTTTAAGCTCAGAAAACTTGACGGACAGGTTTTCCTTGACGAGCAGGAGGGGCTTTACTGCGTGTGGCGTGCAAGCTTTGACGAGAGCGAGCGGGCATGCTATTATGGAATCGATATCTTCACTCAGACGGGAAAGCTCTGGCGCAGGGATTTCGAGGAGCATGTAGAATATGCCTACACCCCTGAGGAGCTTAAAAAGGCCTTGGAGACGGCCGGCTTTTCCGAAATAAACATCTATGGCGAGCTGAGCTTAAGGCCGCCAAAGGAAGACGAAGAGAGAATCTTTATCACGGCAAGGAAGATGATGAAATAATGAGCGATGTGTTGCTGCGTGTACTCGCGGCGGACGGACAGATAAAAATGACGGCGGTCAGCACGAGGGAGCTGACCGAGAAGGCAAGACAGATACACAAGACTTCCCCGGTCGCGACAGCCGCGCTTGGAAGGGCGCTAGCCGCGGCCTCGCTGCTTGGCAGCGAAATTAAGCACGAAAACGGCAGCCTTACCTTCCAGATAAACGGCAACGGCCCCTTGGGGACAGTCATGGCCGTGTCGGACAGCTACGGAAACGTCCGCGGCTATGTGGACGAGCCGGGCGTCGACCTTCCCACCAGAGACGACGGGAAGCTCAATGTGGGAGCAGCGGTGGGCAGGGACGGCTACATCACGGTGATTCGAGACCTCGGCTTCGGAGAGCCCTATGTCGGCAGCGTAAAGCTTGTCAGCGGCGAAATCGCCGAGGATGTGGCGGCCTATCTGGTGGAGAGCGAACAGGCCCGCGCGGCCTGCGCCCTCGGCGTCCTGATTGAAACCGACCACAGCGTGCGCGCCGCCGGCGGATATATAATCGAGCTCATGCCCGGCGCGCCGGACGAGATGATAGACGCGCTTGAGAGCGCGATAAATGCAGTCGGCAGCGTTTCCTCCGTGCTCAGGGATGGCACTGCCGAGGACCTTGTGAATATGCTGCTTGTGGGCTACGAGCCCAGGATTTTAGAGAGGCGGGAGATTGAGTACCGCTGCAACTGCAGCCGCGAGAGGGTGCGGGGCGTCCTTACTAGCCTCAGCAAGAGTGATTTAGAGGAGATAGAGGCCTCGAACGAGGTAACGGAGATTTCCTGCCACTTCTGCAACACCGTATACCGCTTCACTCCCGAGGAAATTAAGGAGATTGTAGGCGAAGCAAAAAAATAAAATTTTTGTCCTGCCCCTAGTTGACATGAGCGAAAGAGTTTGGTACAATAATCGGGCCGCCAAAACCTCGGCTCTCGGGAGCATAGCTCAGCTGGGAGAGCACATGCCTTACAAGCATGGGGTCACAGGTTCGAGCCCTGTTGTTCCCACCACATGCAAATCTAATTTTGCAGACTGCCGAAGTATTCGTTATAGTGTGGCCCAGTAGTTCAGTTGGTTAGAACGCCAGCCTGTCACGCTGGAGGTCGACGGTTCGAGCCCGTTCTGGGTCGCCATATGCCTCTGTAGCTCAGTTGGTAGAGCAGGGGACTGAAAATCCCCGTGTCGTTGGTTCGATTCCGACCGGAGGCACCATGCGCGGTCAATAGACCGTGCTAATGCGGGCGTAGCTCATCTGGCAGAGCGCCACCTTGCCAAGGTGGAGGTAGCGAGTTCGAGCCTCGTCGCCCGCTCCAAATAAAACAAGGACAGCCATCTGGCTGTCCTTGTTTTATTTGTGTGAATGACTGAAAATCAAGCTTGCTGCCGTTGCCGGTGCTTAAGTGGGGACCCCGAATCCGCAGCTCTCGAATGCCGCAAATCGAGCCAAGAATTACATCACTCCAAAACAGAAGCACCCCCGAAAGGGTGCTTTCTGTTTTTGGGGTCTGCTTATATGGAGGAATTACTTGCCTTACGCATTGAATATCTGGAGGAGCTATATTGAGTATTAGCCATCGTCGGAAAGTCTCGGCCTGCATTACTGCCAGCATAAATTTGCGCGCCGAGCCTGCGACGGTCCCATGAAGTTAAAGTAATTAACAAAATCTCCGTCGTCGCTGTCTCAGGCTTACGGCTAGAATACCAGTGCTGTGGCAATCGGAATCCAAATCGCGGATAGTATAATCCAGACGACGGACAAGATGATGCCGATGGGGATAAGGTCCGAAGTTTTCCAGGCGCCCTTCGAGTAAGAGACGAGCATTACGGCGTTCAGAGGCAGGATGGACGAGTTCGATGCGAACATGCCGACGACGATGACAATTGCGACTGAATTGAGCCCGAGCGCCTGGGCCATTAAGAAAGAGGGGATTGTCAGCATCGACACCATTGTCGGGCCGACGGGGATAGCTATGAGGAGCACCGTGACAAGGGTGCCGACTATCGCGACAAGGCCGGCCATGCCGATACCCCGGAATGTCTCGGTCACGCTGTTTACTATAAGCTCGATAAGTCCCTTGTTGACCGCAAGATTGCCGAGCGAAATGGTTGAAGCGCCCATAATCGGGATTTCCCAGGACATTTTGTTCTTGAATTCCGTCCAGCTGAACGCGTTGACGCCGGGGAGGAACAAAAGCGCCAGCGTAATGATGGATACAATCGTCGCATCGAGCGCCTTAATCCAGCTGCTGATGATCCAGATAAAGATTGTAATGAGCAGAATACCTATAATCAGCGGTTCATTATTGCTCTTTAAAGAGTCGATTGATTTCTGGAGTATCTGGGTGTATTGGGAAGCCTTGCTTTCGGGGAGCTTTGCGGTTTTAAAGAACCGGGTCATTATAAACCAGGCGAAAATAAGCGCTACGGCCGAGACCGGAAGGCACAGCGCCACCCATTTCATAAAGGGCACGACCGTGCCGGAGTGCTGCTGCATCAGGTTCAAGGCCATGACGTTGATGGATGAACCGACGGGCGTCGCGGTGCCGCCCAGTATTGAGCCGATGGGTATGCCAATCATCATCAGCTTAAGAACGTTTGCGCGCTCTTTCTCGTCTTCAATTAATGCCGAAAAATCCATTGCGAAGGCGAGCATGATAACCGCCGCGGCAATGTCGGAAATAAACATTGAAACGATATATGTAACCGCCATCAGCGAAAGGGTGATTAGCCTTGTGCTTCCCCTGGACCAGGCGACGAGCTGTTTCAGGAGACGGTTTGACAGGGTGGTCTTCTGGAGCGCGAAGGCAAAGCCAAAGGAGGCGATAACGAAGTAGTTTGCCGGGCTTGTAAAGCCGGATAGTGCGGCTGCCAGCGACGGAACCAGTCCAAGCAGCGGCTGCAGAGCCATAACAAGCAGACTGGAGGCAAGTATCGGAATCGGTTTTGTCACCCATAATACGACCGCAAAGAAGATGAGAAAAATGACTTTGACCATATCCCGATTCAGCGCACCGAAACCTGGCATCACAATTGCAAATATCAAAAGCAGAGCAGCAAAACCGAGTGGAATAAGCTGTGACTTGCTGGGCTTTTCAGCGGCCTTTGTAGCTATCATTTTTAGTGGTACCTCCTTCAAGATAACTCGTTGCAGGTATTCTCAAGGTGCGCCAATTAAAATATATGTAGAGAGCTATTCGTGCCCAAGTATACATCCGCGGAGCCGAGTATCTGGTAGGACTTAGATACTCAGCTCCGCTTTTCGTGGTCCTGCCGAAATGCCGGCTATACCTTTTTCGGCCCGATTTTACCGGCCCTGTACGCCTTGTTGTACCTCCGGCAATGCGGGTCCCTTCCCAAAAGGGCTTCGGCCGCATAAATGGTGGCGACCAAATCCCTGTTTGTCGGGTCGACGATTGCGGAATCCATGCCGACGGACAGCGCGAGGGTTAAGAAGTTCTGGTTGATTACCTTCCGGTAGGGCATGCCAAAGGAGATGTTCGACAGACCGGACGTTGTCTTGATTGTCGGATACAGCTGCTTTATCCGCCTCACGGCCTCCATGAACCGGAGCATGGAGTCGTTCACCGTCGCAAGCGACATCACGAGCGGGTCTATGTAAATCCTGTCCGGGCTGATGTTGTAGGCGGCTGCTTTTTCAACAATCGAGACGGCAATCTGGACTTTTTTATCCGTCTCCATGGGAATGCCGTCGTTGTCGCAGGTGAGGGCTATTACCGACCACTCGTTTCCCCGCATGACGGGGAATATGACATCGCACTTGTCGCCCTCGCCGGAAACGGAGTTTATAATTCCGGGCTTTTTGCACAGGGGCAGTACGGCCTTCAGAATGCGGGGGTCCGGGCTGTCGACGCAAAGGGGACAGTCTGTTTCTTCCTGCACAATGTTGATGAGCCAGGTTAAGGCGTCCAGTTCCTCCTCGGGGGAGGTTCCGGCGCAGACGTCCAGATAGTCCACGCCGGCCTCCACCTGAAGTTTTACGAGATTAGCTATAAACGCACGGTCGCGTTTCTTTATCGCCTCGCCTACGGATGGAATTGCGCCGTTGATTTTCTCTCCGATGATTATCATTCGGCCTTACTCCCCGGAAGCCCATTTGCGGCAGATTTGCGCGGTATCCTGGGGATTGATGGCCCATGCGTCGGCGCCTACGTGGCGGCAGATATCCTCGGTGACGGGCGCGCCGCCGATGATTATTTTCACGCTGTCGCGCATCCCTGCGGCGGCGAAGGCATCGACGGTCTTCTTCATGGAATCTATCGCGAGCGTGAGAACGCCGGAGAGAGCGATGATTTTGATGCCCTGTTCCTTTGCCGTTTTCACGATGACATCGGCCGGTACGTCGATGCCGAGGTCCAGCACCTCAAAGCCGGTGGCCTCAAGAATGGATTTGACGATGTTTTTGCCGATGTCGTGCAGGTCGCCTTCGACCGTGCACAGTATCATCTTGGACGATACCTGGTCGCCTCTTTTAGCTGCAAGAGCGGGCTTTAAAATCTCCATGGCCTTTGACATTATCTCGCCTGCAAAGATAAGGTCGGCGACAAAATACTCCTGCGCCTCGAAGCGTTTGCCGACGATGTCCATACCCTCCTGGCAGGCTTTCAAAGCCGCCTCAACCTGCGTGCCGCCATCCGCCATTACTTCGTTAACTAGTTCATAGGCTTTTTCGTCTTCCAAATCGGCAATGGCATTCTTCAGCAATTCGAAATCCAAGGTTATTTCTCCTTTCTAAGATAAGCTTTTAGGAAAAAACGGTAGACCTGTTACGGGTAGACCTGTTAAAAGTACGTCCGCTCAGCAGGACATGCCGAACATGAGCGCCAGCATGGCTTTCTCGGCGCTTTCAAATATGGGTTTGGCATTGTCCGGAGTCTGGGGATACTTCTCGCGGAACTGCTCGAAAGTCATGTAGCGCTTGCTGGTGAACTCCGGAGGATTGGAATGCTTGTAGTCTTCCTTCCTGAAGACCTCGCCCGTGGGCTCGCCGGCATTGCTGTAGACGCCGTAAGTGAGCACTGTTTCGCAGACCGCAATGAGGTTTTCCAGATTGACGTCCGCAAGAGAGAGCGGAGTCTTGTCAAAGGAGAATATGTACTGCCCGCCCGGCATCATGATGTCGAGCCATTCTTTGGTCTTGTCGATAATCTGCTGCTTTGTGCAGGTGATGAGGTTGGCCAGCGGGAAACCGCCGCCGAGCACATGACGCTTGCCCAGTTTCTCCTTCATCAGCTTCGGCGGTGTGGCCTCGAAGGTGAGGTAGGTGCCCGCCGGGAGCTCGTTCATGTAGTCAAGCAGAGGCTCGGACCAGTTGTGCTCCATAAACGCGGAGCATCTCATGCCGAGCGCGGCGTAATCTTCAAGCTGACGCTTCCATGTGGGGAACCAGACCTCCGCGAAGTCCTTAACGCGCAGGTAGGAAGGCATATGGAGCTGGAAGCTGGTCATTGCTTCGCGGTCGACATTCGGATAATTCGGATGGAGACCTATCTTATACAGCATCGGATAGCAGGCCTCAAGCGCTGCGATGAGCTTGTCGCGGCGTTTTCTTACGTCCAGGCAGATTCCGTCAAAGCTTCTCAGCTGGTCTGCAATCCAGTCCATTGGGACGCGGCAGGCGCTGCCTCTCTTGGTTTCCGGGTAGCCGAACTTCTTGTTAAGCTCCTGGAGCATCGCCATCTCCTTCATGGAGACCAGGCGGCGCATGTGCTGCTCCTCTGCCAGCGCGAAGACGAATCTTCCGGGATTTGTATCGGGGCAGAGAGCCTTATAGAGGCGCGGTATGCACTTGTCGACAATGAAGGCGTAGGGGTCCTCGATGAACTCATCGTACTCATCCGGTTCCATGCACATGGTGTTCGGGTGCTGCATCAGACCGGTGCTGGACATCATGCGGTTTATGGCGTCCAGCGGCTGAGAGGACACAGGCGTATAGACGGTGGGGGAATAGACGCAGGTGTCCGAAGGAATCAGCCTGCACAGCTCTTCGGCTGCGTTTTTCAAAAGCGTCGGATCCCAATAGGCCGCGCGTCTGTCTACCTTCGCATAGTCGGCAACGACGCTCATGGGCAAACGCACTTCGATTGGCACTCTCTTTGGGATTCTGTTGTTGAACACGTCATGCCTGTTTTGGGCACGCTCCTGCAGCAATGCCTGTGTATCCATGGTGTATTACCTCCTTCTTTTATTTACCGTTTCTTGTGTCAATCAGTTACCATGGGCAAAGGGGAACGAGACGCGGCGCAACGGATGCTCCTGTCAGGTGCTTTCTATATTTTTCAGCAGCAAGAGAAAGCGGTATCGCGGGTATTAGGACTTCGCCGCCTCTCTCTCGGCCATCTCTTTCTGAATTTCCGCAACTTTCTTGTCGTTCAGCGGGTAGACGAAGAACAGAATCAGCGCGATGACAACGCAGAGTATGAGAGGATAAAGGGTGTTGAGGTTGTGAATGGCCGCCTTGACCGTTGCGGGAACGGCGGCTCCGCTCGCAAGAGCCCTGGAATCGAATCCTCCCCTGGCAAGGGCCGCCGTACGGGTAATGGTGGAAAGAAGGCTGCCTGTGGTGACGCTGAGCGCGAAGACAGCCATGTTCAGGCCGTAGTCCTTGCTTCCGGTCTTCCAGGCGGAATAGTCCGCGCCGTGGGCAAAGAGAGGCTGCAGGAAGCTGTCGGACATGCCGTTGAAGAAGCTGGCGCAGCAGATAACTACGATGCTTCCGACCGGATTTGACTGGCTCACGACGAAGTAGGAAATCGCGTAAATTATGGCCTGGGCGATATAGGTCATAGCCGCGCATATCTTCGTATCCTTGAAGATTTTGAAAACGACGGGAACAAGCATGGCCCCGACGATTGCCGCAAGGCTCAGAAGCGTCATGTAAATCGACATCATTGTCATGTTCTCCATATAGTAGCGCCAGAGATACATGCCGCCCATGACATGATAGAAGTAGAAGACCTTGCTAAGCGTCTGGCAAAGGAAGGCGGAGAGAAGCGCGCGGTTTGTGAAAATTGTTGCGACCGTTTTTGTCAGAGGAATGCTCTTTCTCCTGGCCATGCCCTTGCCGGCAACCGCATCCTTCTCAAGCTGCGAGTTCTTGGTGAGGTAAACGGTAACGGCCTGGAGAACTATGGACGCGCCGGCGAGAATAACCGCGATAAGCGCCCAGGCATTTACTTCCGGCATCCCTGAGGCTATAAAGCTTGCGAGCATCAACGGGAAGATAAAGCCGACGACGACCTTCATTCCGTCTCTGCCGACCTTGCCCCACATCGCCAAATATGCTCTCAGCTTGCCGTCGCGGGCTAACTGCGCATATAGCGTGTTGCCGACGGCGGTGCCGGGACCGGCGAGAATACGCTGCAGCAGAATGATTATTGCGACCGGGATTACCAGCTTTGTCGGGTCCGCTACGAAAACGGGTAGGCTGAACACGATGATGTAGCATATGGCTCCGCCTATGCTGCCGATGACAATCCACGGCCAGTATTTTGCTTTTTTAAACGTTATCCTGTCGATTAATGCTCCGCTGACGGGGCCGGTTATCCAACCGATGGCCTGGCTGAGGCTCTCCACCACGCCCGCTACGGTGACCGGGAATACATAGACGGCCGTCATCAGGTTGGAAAGATATGTAGAGAAGAATGCCTGCATGATTCCGTTTCCGACTTGCTGAGTCGGGTAAATCAGCCTGTCTCTGTTGCTCTTGGCTTTTTCTGGTGCTGCGGTGGCTGTTGAAATATCGCTCACTTTCGATCCTCCCTTTCCATAAAGTTTTTTACTGATTGCGTAACCGGCTTTTCCGGAAAAGTAATTTAAGCGGGAGTTAAGTGCTGAGACTTTAGACCGTGTTGTCGCTAATGCTTGTTTTCATTATGAAACGTCGATTAACTGTACTGCCGGCTGGTCTTGGCCGCGAGAAGCTCTTTTTCACCCTGCAGTTCCCCCTCTCTTTCGACAATTTGGTACGCCGCGTCTGCATATTCAAAATCTACCTCTTTTTGTAAGATATCACTTGAATAAAATATAAGCAAAGTGCAAAATGGAATATGGTATTCTCAGAATAAATATGAGCATTATACACAAAAACAGCTTCTTCAGAATCAATTCTGAAGAAGCTGTTTTGTCAGTGCCCGGGAACGGGTGTTCAAAGAGCCTGACTATAGTCTTTTGCCCGGAAATGATTTTTGCAAACATTCATTCCAGTCCGAGCTTTTTCATAAAACCTTGCAAATGGCAACGCTCTGCTTCAGGTTATAGCAGGGAGTTTTTCTTTTAGGCTGGAAAGTCACCTTATGTATACTTGTAAACCAATATGTTTCTCGGGAGCGTGCTGCGGTTGTCGGCATTGCTTGGTTTCTGCTGGACCTGTCCATGTTCATGGAAATTGCGGAAAAAGCCCGATGCAAAGTGCAGAAAATCACGAATAATGGGCCTGTCGTTGTTCATGCTATGTGCCATTATGATGCCGCTCTTGGTGTCGAGCATCTTTACAAATCTGCAACCGGTGTCGTGCAGGAGCAGTGAGAAGCCGTCGACCAGAAATACCTCATCATCTGCGCGCACATTCACTGAGAGGCTCATGTGGTTGTTGGTGTAGAAAGACGCGTTGGGGCTGTAACCATACTTTTCGCACATGCCTTCGATGAAGGCGTAGTAGTCGCCGAAAAGCTGAGGCGAGGGCAGGATAAAGCGCTGCTGCCTTAGGTCTTCAAAGGTCAGGTGGTCTTTCTGTGCGAGCGGATTTGTCGGCAGCATCCCGGCGTACCACTCGGTTGTAAGGACCTGAGTATACTTGATAGAAGTTCTGTTCAGCATGGACTTCCTGAAAGGAGGCAGAAAAACAACGTCAATTTCGCTGCTCAATATTCCGTCAACCAGTACCTTCGCCCCGTCATAGACGAAGCGAAAATCGGCGTCAGGTCTTTTTTTGGCAAAACCTTCGACCAGCGGTGTCAGGAAAATGTTGACATCCATTGAGGGTACGCAGCCGACAACGACGGAGGGACTGGCATTGGCCTGGGCTATATATCCTTTCTGCAGGGCTTTCTCCATCTGGGTGAGGATTGATTTCCACTCCTCAAGTATTACCTCGCCCGCCGGCGTCGGCCGTATTTTGGTATTCTTACCTCTGATAAAAAGGATTATGCCAAGTTGACTTTCCAGCTCGGAAAGCCGTTTGCTCAGGGTCGGCTGAGAGATATGGCAGGCCTCCGCGGCGCGGGTGCAGCTGCCATGTTCTAAAATACTAAGACAAAGCTGCAACTGAAAAAAGGTGATGTTGCTGAAATCGATATTTCTCATCAAACCCCTCCTTTTCCCCCTGTGTTTAGCCTTGCTTCCTGCTGAATTAGCAATGATATTTGAAAAATGCTTTAAAAGAGTTTTTGGAGCGTAGAATCGTCAGTTTTCGAATTTTCCGTTAAAATAAGTCACGAGGCTGTTTCGCATACCCCGAAAATATTCAAGGTCTTTAAATACCTGTCCGATATGCCTCATCTCCTTAATACGGAGTTTAGCTTTCGCAGTTTTCTCCGGCCCTTTTAAGGACGGGCCGGCGGGCAGTCGCAGGCACCCGCGTTTTGGCAGAATCAGCCTTTTGCAGCGGCATAGGCTGAATCCAGTTATTCTAAGAGCACTGCCCGCGGGCTTTGCCTTATTTTTTCATTAAAACGTTTAAACCTATTATATCACCAAAAATTATAATTTGGAATCTCTGCCTAATTTGTCATATTGTCCATATTTTAGTACAAATTTTAAAATTGGCGAATTAAATACTCCCGCAGGACGTCAATGTTTTATCATCAGTAGCTATTTCTATAAAACTTGAATAGTTTATAGAACCTTTATTAAAAAGAACGCAGCCGCTGCCCTGCTGTTATTACAAGTAATGCGGGAGCAGCGCATCGGGCAGAACCGCCATTCTGCCAAAGGTGCGGGTTTTAGCATCGTGGCCTTTAAAAAAGGAAGAACAGGCTATTGCCTGTTCTTCCTTTTGGTTTTCGCCGCCTTTGCAACTCCGCCTGTTTGATTTTACATTCCCGGCGAAACTGAATTGCATCCTGAGGAAACCTCCGCCGCACTTCAGATTTTGCAGCGAATAGACCCCATCTTTGAATCAAGTACCATGCTCTTTTTCTATCTTTTCGATTAATACTGCGGTCCCGTAAATTGATACATGGGCAAAACCGGTTCCATCAGGGATAGTTGTTTCGGCATCAATAGCTATTACTGCATTAGCTCCTCTTTCAGCCGCTTTGCTTATTAATTTGCTTAGAGCAAATTCTCTGGCTCTGTCCATATGGCTGACAATTCCGGACATTTCTGTTGACTGGAAGGTCAACAGGTTTCCAAGGTCCTCAATGCTTGACTCTAAACTCTTTCCAAAGCTTGCTTTGAAAACAGTTTCGCCAAATACCAAACCCAGATGCTTTTTGACGCGATACCCGTCGACAAACGGGGCGGAGGTAAGTATCATATTTTCCTTTAACTGTTTTAACTTTTCCTCCCATTGAGCATCTTCTGTTTCGTCGGCTGCATAATTACATTTAACGCATTTTTTCATTGGAAATCTGTATGTAGAGTGGCACTAAGGGCATGTTGTAAATGCCATGATAATCAACCCCTGTCTTTAACGTAATACCACATTATACTATTTATTTTCGCGCTATTACAAGCGGTTGGTTTAGTAAGAACCATGCAGATTTCCGGTTTTCCAATTTCCCAAAGCCAGATTGCAAGCAAAAAGTACCTTTTTGGGCGCTTTTGTCAGTAATTAGGACTTGCGGCTGGCGAATAAACTGTATCACCACAATTGAAAGGAATATGTATATGTTGTCGGCTGCGTTCGCATTACTGTTAAACGGCGCCTTTCTTATGCTTAGATTGGGCGCGAACGGCGGCTCGTTCCCGAGGCCGCTTAGCGCCGCCGAGGAACAACACTATGTGAAGCTGTATATGCAGGGGGACATGGAGGCGCGCAATGTGCTCATAGAGCACAACCTTCGCCTCGTTGCGCACATAATAAAGAAATACTACACCCAGACGGACGACCAGGACGATTTAATCTCAATCGGAACAATAGGGCTTATCAAGGGAATATCGACCTACAAACCGGATAAGGGCGTGCGCCTTGCGACCTACGCCTCAAGGTGCATTGAAAACGAGATACTAATGTATTTCCGAAGCCGGAAGAAGACCGCGGGCGACCTCTCCCTGTCGGACTCCATCGACACCGACGGCGAGGGCAACAGCCTGTCGCTCATGGACGTCATTTATGTAGAGGACGATATGCTTGAGAACATAAGCATGGAGGAAAACAGCAAAAGACTCCGCAGGAGCATAATGGAAAAGCTGACGGAGCGCGAAAAGGAGATTATCTGCCTGCGCTACGGCCTAGACGACAGTCCGCCGAAGACGCAGCGGGAGATAGCGGATATGTGCGGCATTTCGCGCTCCTATGTATAGCAGCGCGCTTAATGTAAGCGGTTTTTTTAAGGTTAAACCGGTTTTTAAATCTCAGCCGCTTAAAAGAAAAGGGGGTATCTATTTTTAGACACCCCAGTAAAGTTTAGGAATGAAATTGAAATAGTGATATCGGGGACCGCGAATACAGCCTGATTAGGGGAGAGGATTAATAGGCTGTCCAGCCGCCGTCCACGGCTATCGCCTGGCCGTTGATATACGAGGATGCCTCCGTTGCGAGGAACAGCGCGACCTGGGCGATTTCATCGGCCTGGCCATAGCGGTCTATAAGGCCGGTGCCCTTTGACATCCTGCCCATGGCTTCCTGGTTAATCTTCTGCATGAACTCACCGTTGCCGACCTCGGTCGCAATGGCTCCGGGGCATATTACGTTGCACCTGATGTTTTTGTGGCCGTAGTGATAGGCTGTGTTTTTTGTAAGGCCGACGAGGGCGTGCTTTGAAGCGGTGTAGACGGCGCCGGCTCGTCCGCCGAAAAGGCCGCCGACGGAGGAAATGTTGACAATGACGCCGCTGCCCTGCTTTTCAAACTCCTTGATAGCCGCCCGTGAGGTGCGGAAAGGCGCCTCGAGATTTACCTTCATGACCTTTTCATACATCTCATCGGCATACTCCCCGACGGGGCTGAAATCGTCCATGATGCCCGCGTTGTTGACGAGAATGTCTATTTTGCCGAATCTCTTTACGGCCTCGGCGACAATGGCCTCGGTGTGCTCCGTGACGGACATATCCGCGGAGTAGGGGACAATTTTTCCCTCATAGCCCTCGGCTTCTTTGGCGAGGGCCTCGAGTCTTTCAGCCCTGCGCGCCACCGCAAGGACATTCGCCCCCTCTTTGGCGAAAAGCGCCGCTATTGCACGGCCCATACCCGAGCTTGCTCCGGTTACAACTGCTACTTTACCTTTAAGTTTCATATGTCGACTCCTTTCAATATTTAACAAATTTTTTGTCGATTATTGTGGGTATTCTAGCACAGGTATTTGCCAATGTCCAGCAGTTTATACAAAACCGAGAATTTATATCAGAAATATCATAATATTTTACATAAATTATTCCTGCGATGGAAAAAGCAGTGCCCAAGTTTTTCAGGTATACATAATACTTGACAGAAAATACGGATTTGAATATATTAATATTTCATAGACTAATTATTTTCTGTTGGAGTAGAGAATGAAAGACAGCACCCTTAAGAAACTTGCCAAACCGCTAATAGTCCTCGCGACGCTCATATGGGGCACATCCTTCGTAATCATGAAGAACACGCTGGACGATGTACCGGTCTTGTTCCTTCTGGCCTTCCGCTTTCTGCTCGCGGCCGCGATTTTAGCGGCGGTTTTTTATAGGTCCTGGAGGAACCTCGATAGGAAATATCTGCTTCAGGGCAGCGTCATGGGACTGCTGCTGCTTATCTCCTACATATCGCAGACCTACGGGCTCATGTGGACGACGCCGGGCAAGAACGCTTTTCTGACCGCTTCGTACTGCGTTATCGTTCCCTTTTTCAACTGGATTGTGAGCAAAAAGCGCCCTGACGCATTCAACGTCGTCGCGGCGGTGCTTTGCCTTAGCGGAATCGGGCTTGTTTCGCTGACCTCCGAACTGAGCATGACCATAGGCGATGCGCTTACGCTTCTGTGCGGCCTTTTCTATGCTGCGCACATTATAGCGGTAAACAGCTTTTCAAAGGGCAGGGACATCTTCCTGCTCACCATACTGCAGTTTTTGGTCGCGGGGGCGCTCTCGCTTTTGCTCTCCCTTGTGACCGGCACCTTCCCGTCCTCGATGCCCCGCGGAGCCACCGTGCAGCTTCTGTATCTGGCCGTCGCCTGCACGGCCGGGGCCCTGCTTTTCCAGAACATAGGGCAGAAGTATTCCGAGCCCGCCGCCGCCTCGGTTCTCCTGTCGCTTGAGGCGCCCTTCGGCGTTTTCTTCTCGATTCTCTTTTACAACGAGCGGCCCAGCGCGAGGATGATTCTGGGCTTTTTCCTGATTTTCGTAGCGGTAATCTGCTCGGAGACGAAATTTGAGTTTTTGACGAAAAAAGTCCAAAAAGAATTCGAATGAGAAAAAACTTTGTTCAATTAAGTTGACAAGAGCCCATGCCTGTGGTAGCATTGTGCTAACAACTGAATATAAAAAGCGTGATAGAGGCGCGGAATGGAGATAAGTACGCACGATGGCACTCAAATGCCGCTACTAGGCGTACGAAGGGCCCTTCCGCCGAAACTTAAGGCCGTTTGAGAGGCCTTGGGTTGGCCGTGAGGAGGACATCTTCCCGGCTGTCACATCGTTCTGATGTGGAGAGCTATCGGCGTGGTTTTGAGAATCAAAATAGCCGGAGCACTCTCCGGCTATTTTTGTTAATATCAGAAATTACTACAATGAGAAAAGGGGATAAAAATGAAGAGATTATTAGCCTATGTCCTTGTGATTGCCTGTATGTTGTCCAGCCTGTTTCTGCTTTCAGCATGCGGCAAGATAAACGCGGGGAAGGACCTTGAGAACGTCAAAAAGGCGGGCGTGCTCAAGGTGGGCATGGAGTGCAACTACGCTCCGTTCAACTGGACGCAGTCCCAGCCGAGCGACACCGCCGTTCCGCTTTCAGCAGGCGGCTATGCCGACGGCTACGACGTTCAGATAGCCCTGAAGCTCGCCGAAGCCCTCGGTGTCAAGCTTGAAATCGTAAAGCTCGAATGGACAGGACTTATTCCCGCTCTTGAGTCGGGCAAGATTGACTGCATAATCGCCGGCATGAGCCCGACCGCCGATAGGAAGCTCTCCATTGACTTCACCGACCACTACTACACCAGCGAGCTGGTCATTGTGGTTCGCCGCGACGGACCTTATGCAAACGCAAAGTCGCTCGAAGACTTCTCCGGCGCGAAGATAACCGGCCAGTCCGAGACCTTCCACTATACCGTTATCGACCAGATCCCGGGCGTTATCAAGGAAACCGCCATGGCCGACTTTACGACGATGCTCATAGCTCTGCAGGGCAAGAAGATAGACGGCTATGTGTCAGAGCTGCCCGGCGCCGAGTCGGCGGTTACGGCGAACCCTGAGCTTACATACATCCGCTTTGACGAGGGCAAGGGCTTTGTGGCCTCCGAGGACGACGTCGCGGTTGCAGTCGGAGTCCGCAAGGGAAGCAATCTTGTGAATGACCTGAATGCCGCGCTTTCCGCCATTACCCCCGAGATGCGCGAACAGCTCATGATTTGGGCCGTTGAAAATCAGCCGCTTACCGCTGAGTAATGATACTATTTCCGAATAAACGGAAGGATTCTTTGCGATGTCATTTTTAGAAAAAGTATTGTTTTTGCTTGAGCGCTACTACCCGCTGTTCATATCCGGAACGGCGACAACCATGCTCATTGCAATTACCGGAACGGTCGCCGGATTTGTCATCGGCCTTGTCGTGGCCGTTATCCGCACCATACCCACATCGGAGCAGGATAGTAAATTTAAAAAGATTGTCCTTGCCGTAGTCAAGTTTATCTGCGTTGCCTACATTGAGGTTTTCCGCGGAACGCCCATGATGATACAGGCCGCCGTCTTCTATTACGGCATTTTCATGGGAGTGGATATTGACCTTACCCTCGCGGCCTTCGTGATAGTTTCCATAAACACCGGCGCCTATATGGCGGAGATAATCCGCGGAGGCATAATCTCGATTGACAGGGGGCAGACCGAGGGAGCCTACTCCATCGGCATGAACCATCGCCAGACCATGACCAGCGTCGTGCTCCCGCAGGCTATACGCAATATCATGCCCTCGGTGGGCAACGAGTTTGTCGTCAATATTAAGGACACCTCGGTGCTCAACGTCATCGGCGTAGCGGAGCTGTACTTCCAGTCAAGGTCGGCCGCGGGCACCTACGCGATGGCCTTCCAGAGCTTTACAATCGCCGCGGTAATCTACTTCATTCTAACCTTTACCGTCACGCGGATTCTCCGCCTGATAGAAAGGAAGATGGAAGGGCCTAAGAGCTACGTTATATACGGCTCTCAGACCGACCCCAACGCGGAAATACACATAAAGCACAGGGGAGGTGCGCGAAATGGCCGTAATTGAGATTTCCCACCTCGAAAAGAGATTCGGCGAGATTGAGGTTCTAAAGGACATCAGCCTGTCGGTGAACAAGGGGGAGGTCATCAGCGTCATCGGTGCTTCAGGTTCCGGGAAGAGCACGATGCTGCGCTGCATAAATCTCCTCGAGAAACCCAGCGGCGGAAAAATCTTATTTAACGGAAAAGATATTATGGAGAAAGGGATGAACATCTCGGAATACCGGGCGAAGGTCGGCATGGTGTTCCAGCAGTTCAATCTCTTTGAGAACATGACGGCACTCCAGAACTGCGTGGTCGGGCAGGTGAAGGTCCTGCACAGGAAGAAGGACGAGGCGGAGGAGATAGCACGCGAGAACCTCGCGCGTGTCGGCATGCTGCAGTATATCAACGCCAAGCCCCGCCAGCTCTCCGGCGGACAGAAGCAGAGGGTCGCCATAGCGAGGACCCTGTCCATGAACCCCGAGGTTATGCTCTTTGACGAGCCCACCTCGGCGCTCGACCCCGAGATGGTTGGCGAGGTTCTGGCGGTCATGAAGACCCTGGCGGAGAGCGGCTATACGATGATAGTCGTCACGCACGAAATGGGCTTTGCAAGGGACGTCTCGGACCGCGTAATCTTCATGGACAAGGGCGTGGTTGTGGAGGACGACAGCCCCAAAGTTATTTTCCAAAACCCGAAAATGGAGCGCACAAAAGAGTTCCTCGCAAGATATTTTGCAAGCTGATACCGGTAATAAAAGGAAAAGGCCTGTGGCGAGCTCTTTTGCCACGGCCTTTTTTATTCCTCTGCTTATGCGGCGAATCTCTGATTTTATATCTCTTTGTTTTATGACAGAATGGGAAAAGGGCATGGAAAAGCGGATACTTAGTATATTATAATTCTCATGCTATTTACAGTATAAATACAGCCGCTGTGAAAATAATATACGCAGCGCGATAATAAAAATCGATGTCTTTTCAGGCGCCTGAGACGCCGGAACCGCATTGTGAGGATGCGGCTTTGTGGATTATCAAAGAAAGCGGGAGAGACTGATGAAAGCAAAGATTGAGAGAGACGGATGCATATCCTGTGGCCTTTGTACGGAAATCTGTCCTGAAGTTTTCAGAATGGCAGACGACGGTCTTGCCGAGGTCTATGTGGACGAGGTTCCGCCCGAGTCCGAGGATAAGGCAATCGAGGCGCAGGAGAGCTGCCCCGTGTCGGTCATCGCAGTCGAGGAGTAGTCTGCCGTCCTTTGCGGACGGGTTTATACGCGGTGAGTTTGTAAAAAAGGCCGCCTTTGACGGCCTTTTTTGTATGTAAAGCCACTGCTTGCTTCTACATATTCCACGCAGAGGAAGCGCTTGTTCTATTACGCTGGACAGTATGTTTAATTTTGCCGGAGCTAGTGTTTTAAGCAGGGGTCCGATTGCCGCCCGGCAGGGCTCCTTGTTTACATATATAATGTGCAGATGTTACTATAAACAGAGGTGGGATAAAGATGGCTACGTTGACATTGAATGACCTTTATAAAAGACTAATAAAGGCGGCGGCCGAGGATAAGACACAGGAGGAGCTAGAGAAGATAATGAAGGGCGAGTACGACGCCCATGGGCTTGAGTGCCTTTTGAACCCCAAAAAGCACGCTCCCGTCTGGCAGGCTGCCCCCTGCGACTGCAAGGAGGATGAGTGCGCAAGCATCGCCGCCTGTATCTTTGACGCCATCAAAAGAGACGAGAACGGAAACTTCGATATAGACATAGACGCCTGTGTCGGCTGCCATGCCTGCATAGATGCCTGCGAGCTTGGAAAGCTCACCGAGAGCAAGGATATTCTGGCTGTATTAAACGCTCTCAAATACTCAAAGGGTCCGGTCTATGCTATGATTGCGCCGGCTTTTATCGGCCAGTTCAGCCCCGAGGTCACCCCGGGAATGCTGCGAAGCGCATTCAAGAAGATAGGCTTTCAGGGCATGGTCGAGGTTGCTCTCTTTGCCGACATACTTACACTCAAAGAGGCGCTTGAGTACGACAGGATAATCCACGAGCAAAAGGACTTCGTGCTCACAAGCTGCTGCTGCCCCGTGTGGATAGCCATGATACGCAAGGTCTACCCCGAGTTTTTGCCGCACCTCCCCGGTTCGGTTTCCCCGATGGTGGCCTGCGGGCGCTCGATTAAGCGCCTTGAGCCGGGCGCCGTCACGGTCTTCATCGGGCCCTGCATAGCCAAAAAAGCCGAGGCCCGAGAGGAGGACATCGCCGACGCTGTCGACTACGTGCTCACCTTCCAGGAGATGCGGGATATCTTTGAGGCCTTCCACATTGATTTGACGAAGATGGAGGACGACCCGCGCGACCACTCGTCCCTGGCCGGGCGCATCTATGCCCGCACCGGAGGGGTCAGCGAAGCCGTCAAAAAGACTGTGGAGAGGCTGTGCCTGAAAGACGCGATACCCGTCAGGGCCACCCATGCGGACGGGGTGCCGGCCTGCAGGGCGCTTTTGAACAGCCTCAAGGAGGGAAAGGTGGACGCAAACTTCCTCGAGGGCATGGGCTGCATAGGCGGCTGCGTCGGAGGCCCGAAGGCGGTCCTTGACAGGGACAAGGGGCGCGACAACGTCAACAGGTACGGCGAGCAGGCGCTTTACGAAACGCCGGTGGACAACCCCTACGTTCTGGAGCTCCTGAAACAGCTCGGCTACAAAACCGTCGAAAGCCTGCTGGATGAAAACAGCATGTTTTCAAGGCGCATTAAATAAGCCGAACTTAGCAAACGCGGTCAGGAAATATGCAAGGTCTTCCTTTATACTTAAATCGGTGGTAGAGATGGACAACCGGGATGCTGTGTACGCTGTCTCGAGGATGCAGGAGTATATCGAGGCGCATATAAACGAGAAAATCACGCTCAGACAGCTTGCCGACGCGGCGGGCTACTCGCCATGGCACAGCGCGAGAATATTCAAGGAGCTCACGGGGAAGACGCCCTTTGACTACATCCGCCTACGTCGCTTAAGCAGGGCGGCCCTCAGGCTCCGCGACGAAGGCCCTAAGGTAATCGACGTCGCCCTTGATTTCGTCTTCGGGACCCCGGAAGGCTTCACCCGTGCGTTTACGAAGGAATTTGGAATCTCGCCGCGCAGGTACAGCGCGGAAACTCCCCCGATACAGCTTTTCATCCCGAGCAATGTCCTTGACTACCACAGACTCTTATGGGAAAGGGAGAGGGAAATGTCCGAGAGAAAAGAAAGGAAGACCGTGTTTGTCCAGGTGGTGGAGCGGCCCGCGCGTAAGCTCCTTTTAAAGCGCGGAGTCAAAGCTGAGGAGTATTTCGAATACTGCGAGGAAGTGGGCTGCGAGGTCTGGGCGATGCTCAGCAGCGTGAAGGAAGCGCTCTACGAGCCTATTGGAATGTGGCTCCCGAAACACCTGATACCCGAGGGCACCTCCAGATATGTGCAGGGCGTCGAGCTGCCGCTGGATTACTCGAACAAGATACCGGAAGGCTACGAGCTGATAGAGCTGCCGCCCTGCAAGATGATGGTCTTCCAGGGAGAGCCCTATAACGACGAGGATTTCGAAAGCGAGATTTTGGAAATCCAGGAGACGATTGAGAAGTTTGACACTAAGCTTTATGGTTTTGAAAGGGCGCCCGAGGATGCCCCGCGCTTCCAGCTCATGCCCATGGGTTACAGGGGCTACATCGAGGCGATACCGGTCAGAGAAATAGAACACAGATAGTTTTAAGTCGTGTAAGCGAAAAAAGGGGTGTTCCGACAGACGGAACACCCTGTTTCTTTAGGTGTCGTAATTAAGTACTTGCCTCCAGCATGCTCAGGATGGAGGCCTTGGGCCTAAAGCCCACGGTTTTATGGACGACCTTGCCGTTTTTTATGACGGCGAGCGTGGGTATGCTCATCACCTTAAAGGCTTCGGCGAGTTCCGGCTGCTCGTCTATGTCTACCTTCCCGACCCTGGCGTGCGATATCTCGCTTGCAATTTCGTCCACGATTGGGGAGACCATGCGGCAGGGAGGACACCACTTCGCCCAGAAGTCGAGCAGCACCGGCTTGTCGGACTCCAGGAGCTCCCGGAGGTTCTCTTTTGTGACCGTCATTGCCGACATTCACTTGCCTCCTTTTGCTTGAGCCTGTAAATATTATGTATTTTGCGTATTAATTTCCGAAAGAAGCCTTCGGCTTTTTGCCTTGCATATCAGATGGGTCATGGTCCCCATGGGGCAGAAGATGCACCATGAGCGCGGCTTGTAAAGCATCATTGCCGCCAAGCCTATGAGGGTTGAGGTGAGCATGACGCTGTAAAACCCGAAGGCGAACTGCGCAATCCAGGGGGACGCATTAGCATTATACGCCCATTGCCAGGGCAGCTTTATTGTCCAGAGAAGGGTGACGACCTCCTTCAGACTGCCCGCGCCGGAGTAAACCAGGTAGGTTACAAACAGCATGTTTGAGAACATGACAAGGAAGAATATGAGAAAACCGTATCTGAAAAAGCGGCTTTTCAAAAAGCCCGGCATATCCTTTCCGCGCGAGAGCCCGCAGCGCCCGCCCAGCAGTTCAAGCAGCCTGCCCCTGCCGCAATAGCGGTTGCAGTAGGCTTTGCCGCCCCCGGCAATTGAGATAAGAAGCGGGGTGATAAAGCAGATTATGCCGAGCCAGGCAAAGAGTATGTTGAAAAAGCCGAGGACTATGTAGGCCGCCGAGAATATCCAGAGGTATTCGTACCATTTCTTCTTCATTGCGCTGCCTCCAGTCTCATATAGCCTGCGGGGCAGGCCTTTGCGCATTTGCCGCAGCCGACGCAGAGCTCATTATCCACCGCCGCGAAGAGACCCCTGATTATGCTTATCGCCTTTCGCGGGCAGGCGGAGGCGCAGCAGCCGCAGGCGGCGCAGTTTTTGACGTCGACCCGTGCTTTTCTCGCGGCTCTCAAAGGTTTATTATCGCTCATACAAACCCAATCCTTTCGCTTTTCTCAAGTGCTGTTGTAATATTAAACCAACGCTCCCGTCCGCTTCAGTGACGTGGTCACGGACGGGCCGGGGATTTTAATACTATCGCGCTTGCAGCTTACAAAAAAACGAGGTTGTGATATAATAGGTCTTGCTCCAAGCTAAAACAAAAGAAAAGGAAAACCTCACCATGCCCGCTGAGAATAAGAGAATCATCGACGCCCTGAGGGAGCTTTCCGGCTCAAATCTGCTTCCGATGCACATGCCGGGGCATAAGAGGAACGCGGAGCTTGCCGATTACTTAAAGCTCCTGGGGGCTGAGTACGACATAACCGAAATAGAGGGCTTCGACGACCTTTTCGACGCCCGTGGGGTTCTGGCCGGGTCCATGGAGCGCGCCGCTGCGCTCTGGGGCAGCAAAAGGGCATATTATCTTGTCAACGGCAGTACCGGCGGGATACTCGCGGGGGTGCGCGCCGCTTCAAGACGCGGCGGCAGGGCGATTGTCGCGCGAAACTGCCACAAGTCTGTCTACAACGCTCTGGAGCTCTGCGGGCTTGAGCCGATTTTCGTGACGCCCGGGATGGATGCTGAGTACGGTATACATTCTTCCATATGCCCCGGGGAGATTGAAAAGGCGCTTTACGATAACCCCGACGCATCGTTAATCATTCTGACAAGCCCCACCTACGAGGGAGTAATCAGCGACATCGAGGCGATATGCAAAACCGCCCACGAAAGGGGAGTGCCGGTGCTTATCGACGAGGCCCACGGCGCCCACCTCGGCTTTTCGGATTTCTTCCCCGGCGGAGCTGTCAGGGCCGGCGCCGACATCGTAATCCAGAGTCTTCACAAGACGCTGCCGAGCCTCACCCAGACGGCTATCGCCCACCTTTGCGGCGATATCGTCGACCACAGGGAGTTTGAGCGCGAGCTTGCGGTGTTTCAGACAAGCAGCCCGTCCTATCTCCTGACTGCCTCTGTTGACGCCTGCGTCCGCCTGCTTGAGGCGGAGAGGGAGCGGCTGTTTGAGACCTGGAAAAGGGCGCTGCTGCGCTTTGACGAGCTCGCGGCTGGGCTAAAAAAGCTCAAAATCCCGATGCACGGCGCCGAAAAAACAGAGGCTTTCTACGGATTTGACCGTAGCAAGATACTGATATCGACGCTGGACACGAACATTTCGGGCATGGAGCTTAAGCAAATCCTGAGGCGTGAGTACGGGATTGAGCTTGAGATGGCGCACTTAAGCTACGCCCTCGCGATGACCGGCCCCGGGGACAGCGAGGAGAGCCTTCTGCGCCTTGGCAGGGCTCTGCTTGAGATTGACGCAAATATAAGCCCCGTAAAAAGGGAGAGGGTAAGAACAGCGCCCGCTTTGCCGCGCAGGGTGTGTCCCCTTGCGGAGGCCGTATATTCGGAGAAGGAATGTATCCCGCTTGAGGATGCGCGGGGGCGCGTTTGCGCGGAATACCTCTTTGTCTACCCGCCCGGCGTGCCGCTCATAATCCCCGGAGAGGAAATAAGTGCCGGGCTAATCTCAGAGATAAGGGAGATAAGCGGCTGCGGCCTCGGGATTAAAAGCAGCTACAGGACCGCGCCGGAGCGGATAAATGTGCTGAAATAGAGGCGCCAGGGGCTTCAGGCAGTTGACTTTAGGGACTTTTTAGTGTATAAAAGATTAAAAGCATTATTAAGGAGATTGATTTTATGAAGAGAATAAAGACTCTTGAAACACGCGACCTCAAGAACAGCCTTATCAGCGGCGGCTGCGGCGAATGCCAGACTTCCTGCCAGTCGGCATGCAAGACATCCTGCGGCGTTGCCAACCAGAAGTGCGAGAGCAACAATAAGAAGTGATTTCTGAAAACTGCCGCCTGAGCACTTAAGCTGCGGGCGGCTTTTTTATTAGCGGAGTATGCCGCGTTTCGAGGGGAAACCGATGGTACATCAGTATAAGTTAAACGGATACAACATAGTGCTGGACGTCTTCAGCGGCTCGGTGCACGTCGTGGACGACCTTGCCTACGACGTGATTGAGCTTTACGAGAGCCTGCCGGCGGAGGAAATAACGGCAAGGCTTTTGGAAAAGTACAGGGACCGCCCCGACGTGAGCGAGGCCGAGATAAAAGAGTGCCTTGCCGATGTCGAGGAGCTGAAGCGGCAGGGCAGGCTCTTTTCGGAGAACAGCTTTAAGGACGAGGTAATTGATTACAAGAGCCGCAGGACCGAGATTAAGGCGCTCTGCCTGCACGTCGCGCACACCTGCAACCTGAACTGCGAGTACTGCTTTGCAAGCCAGGGCAGGTACAAGGGCGACAGGGCGCTGATGAGCTTCGAGGTCGGAAAGCGGGCCCTCGATTTTCTTATTGAAAACTCGGGCGGCCGCGTGAACCTCGAGGTGGACTTCTTCGGCGGCGAGCCGCTCATGAACTGGGACGTGGTCAAAAAGCTCGTCGCCTATGCTAGGAGCAGGGAAAAGGAGTGCCGCAAGAACTTCCGCTTCACGCTCACGACAAACGGAGTGCTCCTTGACGACGAGGTAATCGACTTTGCAAACCGCGAGATGCACAACGTGGTGCTCAGCCTCGACGGGCGCCGCGAGGTGCACGACCACTTCCGCAAGAATTTCGCGGGCGAGGGCAGCTACGATTTGATTGTTCCTAAATTTCAAAGGTTTGTAGAAAAGCGCGGAGACAGGGAATACTACATACGCGGCACCTTCACGCGCCGCAACCTGGATTTTATGAACGACATTCTGCATATGCTGGACCTCGGCTTTACGCAGCTTAGCATGGAGCCGGTCGTCTGCGCGCCTTCCGACCCTTACGCGCTCAGAAAGGAAGACCTGCCCGGACTCTTTGAGCAGTACGAGCTGCTGGCAAAGGAGATGATAAGGCGCAGGCGCGAGGGCAGGGGTTTTAACTTCTACCATTATATGATTGACCTTACGCACGGGCCCTGCGTCTACAAGCGCGTCGCAGGCTGCGGCTCGGGGACGGAGTATCTCGCAGTGACGCCCTGGGGCGAGCTTTACCCCTGCCACCAGTTTGTCGGGGATGCGAATTACAGCATGGGGAACGTCTTTAAGGGCGTGACCAATCCGGAGCTCCGCGACAGATTCAAGGCCTGCAACGTCTACGCAAGGCCCGAGTGCCGCAGATGCTGGGCTCAGCTATACTGCTCCGGGGGCTGCGCCGCGAACTCCTACCACGCGACCGGGGACATCCGGGGAATTTACGAGCTGGGCTGCGAGCTCTTTAAAAAGCGCATGGAGTGCGCGATTATGATTAAGGCCGCCGAGGCCGAGATGGAGTAAGATGAAAAGACCGAGAACGAAGACAAAGCCGGACATCTCTTTCACCGCAAAGAGCGACTGCGGGCTCCTTGAGTGCGTAAAAAGCGAGCTTGTAGGCTTTAAAGCGGGCAAAATCAAGTCCTTTCTTAGGCACCGTCAGATTTCGGTGGACGGGATCGCCACGACGAAGTTTGACTATCCCGTCAAAAAGGGTCAGCTCATAACCATACGGCAGACCCCCGTGCCGGAGAGGCACGGCCCCGCGCCCGAGATAATATACGAGGACGACTGGCTGATAGCGATAAACAAGCCCGCGGGGCTCCTGACCGTCGCGACCGACAGGGAGAAGGAGAAAACCGCCTACCGCCTGCTCAAGGACGAGGGCAGGGAAGGGCGGATTTTCGTCGTGCACCGCCTGGACCGCGACACCTCGGGTGTGCTGCTCTTTGCAAAAAGCAGGGAGATAAGGGATATGCTCCAGAGCAGTTGGGAGGAGACGGTCAGGCGCGAGTACCTTGCGATTTGCGAGGGCGTGTTCGAGCAGAAAAGAGGCCGCTGCGACACAATGCTGCGCGAGACCTCGACGCATCTGGTCTACTCCTCGCCCTTCGGGGGCAAGCGGGCGATAACGAATTACGAGGTCATAAGGGACAACGGCCTCTATTCTCTCGTCCGCGTATGGATAGAGACCGGGCGCAAGAATCAGATACGGGTTCATCTGAGCGAGCTCGGGCATCCCGTCGTCGGGGACAAAAAGTACGGGGCCAA
>Ga0134104_1000235_pt1 | contig 67870 bp, 57 predicted proteins | sample 15_3_2metaG_FD_94455 | JGI IMG/M metagenome (GOLD analysis project Ga0134104, IMG submission 94455) | Switchgrass degrading microbial communities from high solid loading bioreactors in New Hampshire, USA - 15_59_3.3_214_A2 metaG | ecosystem: Engineered > Bioreactor > Semi-continuous > Anaerobic...
TGAGACCCTTTTTCTATAGTTCAGTTTCACTTTTTAAGTGAAAGCAATAAGAAGATAAAAACATAGTAATTATGCAGTGCCAGGCACTGTTGTATATGTTACGATGAATAATTCAGGTTAAATTTTGTTTTGGAAAATCTTAATTTTCAATTAATATTTAAAATCTTAAAAATTTGTTCATAAATGTATGTTATATTTTAATTACATATTCTGCTTGGTTGATTAAATGTTATAAGTAAAAAATAACAGACTTACGAAGGGCTGTGATTGAATGGATTTACCCGTTTTATACAACAATATAGAGGAGTGGAACTACTATTTAATGCTGTATAATGCGGCTTTAAAAGAAATGAACACAAAGCTGGAAATCCTCTACAACGAATTTAAAATGTATCATCAGTACAACCCTATTGAGCATATTACATCCAGAATAAAAACACCCCAAAGTATAGCAAAAAAACTGAAAAGGTACGGGAAAGAACTGACAATTGAAAATATCATCAAGTATGTCAATGATGTTGCGGGGATCAGAATAATATGTTCTTTTGTATCCGATGTTTACAAAATTGCCGATTTAATATCGCATTTAAGTGATATAAAAGTATTGAAAATCAAAGACTATATAGCCAATCCCAAACCCAACGGATATACCAGTTATCATATGATAGTATCCGTACCGGTTTGCCTGTCGAATGTAACGGTTGAAACCAAGGTGGAAATACAGATAAGAACGATTGCCATGGATGTATGGGCAAGCCTGGAGCATAAAATCTGCTATAAATATGAAGGTGATGCACCGGAGCATATCAGAAAAGAACTGAAAACATGCTCAGATATAATAGCCTACCTCGATCAAAAAATGCTGTCGATAAACGAAGAAATACAAAGTTATAGCGCACTGCAGGCGGAAGAATGCAACACGGTTTCCGAAAACAGATACCAGATAATAGAATCTATCGGAACCATAGAAGAGGAAGACGTGGAACATAAAAAGGCCAAAAAGAAGACAAAGAAGGAAAAGAAACAGAAGGAAAAGGGGAAGAAGCAGACGAAGAAAAGGATCCTTCTGGGCTTCGGAACATAATTGCAAAAGGTTTTGCATTCCCGATAATATTCTATGTGGAGATATCCTGCGGCGCATAAAAATTCTGACGTTAAAACAGTGCCGATGGGGATGTAAAAATAAAAGATTATTGGTTATTTAACATTATTGTATTTAACAATTAAAGGATTAATTGATATGTAAAATCATTGTATAATAAAGGGTATTCACAAGCGAATTGCCGCATCGGAATACCCTTTTGGCTATCTATTTAAGTTTTATATTTTTTAATAAAGATGCAAGATTCGTGGTGGCTTCACCGCCGAAAGTATATGAAGCAGGAGTATCTTCCGGCTCTTCTGTTATTTCTTCTTTATCCCGTACATCTTTCATACTCAGGCTGATTTTGCCGTCTTTTATATCAATTATCTTAACGGTAACGGTTTCCCCTTCTTTAATGACCTCATTGGGAGATTTTATCCGTTTTTCACTGATCTGGGATATGTGAAGCAGTCCCGACAGACCGTCGCCGATATTGACAAAAGCTCCGTAGGGTACGATTTTTTCAACGGTTCCTTTAGTTACTGTGCCACGGGACAGTTTTGATATCTTGTTGGCTTTTTCCGTATCGGCTTTTTGAATTTCAACATCTTTGCCTGATAAAACCAGCTTTCTTTTTTCTTTGGAGGCCGTAACTACAACGGCTTCGATTTCTCTGCCGACCCATGCATCCAAATCTTCGACGAAATTTAATGACAGTTGAGAAGCCGGTATAAAGGCGCGTATACCGTGAAGATATGCGACAACACCGCCTTTTACAGCCTGTGTTATTTTAACTCTTACGATATTCCTGCTTTCAAAGTCTTCCGAAATTTTATCCCAGGCCAGAATATCGTCCGCTCGTTTTTTGGACAACAGAATATTGCCGTTTCCGTCGTCCTCGCTCATAACCAGGGCTGAAATCTCTTCTCCCACTTCAATATCCTCTTTTATTGAAAAGGTGGGATCATTACTTAACTCTTCCAGTTTAATTATACCCTCGGTATAGTATCCCAGATCTACTGCAACTTCGGTATCCGATTTACCGATTACTACCCCTTTAACAATATCTCCTTCGGAAATCTTTCTGAAAGATTTGTCGATCAGCTCGATATAATCATCCATGGAAGGAAGGGGTTCGTTTTGTTCCCTTATTTCTGCTCCCTGTTCGGGGCTTTTTTGATAGTTGTTTTCATAGTTTGACAGCTTATCGTTCATAACGGCAGATCTCCTTAGATATAATAGTATATATAAAATCCTTGCGGAGCATTTTTATTCAACAGTGAATTCATCATGAATTCCTATTGAATAAAAATATTAATAATATTATAGCAGAATTATACATTATTGTCTTGAATTTAATTAAAATTATCCTTTAATAGTTTTTATAAAATAAGAAAATTCATTCTGAAAACTGAAAACAAAAAGGAAACGGATACTATGTTGAAATTTGCGCAGATATAAGTTATTATAATTTGGATATAAGAGGAATACATGCATGATTTTTTAATAAATAACAGGAGGAAAATCAGTCATGAAAATATTGGTTACGGGTGGGGCTGGCTATATAGCAAGCCATACTAATTTGGAACTTCTTAATGCCGGCTATGATGTCGTTGCGGTGGACAATCTCAGCAATTCCAGCAGTGAATCAATCAGGCGGGTGGAAAAACTTACCGGCAAAAAAATAACGTTTTATGAAAACGACATTCTGGATAAAGAAGCGCTGATAAAGATATTCAAACAGGAAAATATAGACGCGGTCATTCACTTCGCGGGCCTTAAGGCGGTAGGGGAATCATGCAAAATCCCGCTTAAATATTATAAAAACAATGTGGCAGGGACTGTTAATCTGCTTGAGGTAATGGAAATGTTCAATGTAAAGAATCTGGTTTTTTCCTCATCTGCTACGGTTTACGGAGATCCCAAGACGGTACCCATAACCGAGGATTTTCCTTTGTCAGCCACCAATCCCTACGGTAGATCAAAGTTAATGATAGAAGACATCCTGAGGGATTTGTATGCGTCCGATAAAGAATGGAATATTGCCATATTAAGATATTTCAATCCTATAGGAGCCCATGAAAGCGGAGAAATCGGCGAGGATCCCAACGGGATTCCAAATAATCTTGTTCCGTATATAGCCAAGGTGGCACTGGGCGTTCTGGACAAGATTTATGTATACGGAAATGATTATGATACTCCCGACGGTACCGGTGTCAGGGATTATATTCATGTGGTCGATTTGGCAATAGGCCATATAAAGGCTATAGAAAAGCTTATGGAAAAACCGGGTCTGGTTACTTATAATCTGGGAACCGGCCGGGGATACAGCGTACTGGAAGTAATTCATAATTACGAAAAGGCTTGCCACAAGAAGCTTCCCTATGTTATTACCGACAGAAGGCCGGGAGATATCGCCATATCTTATGCGGATCCGTCAAAAGCAAACAGGGAACTGGGCTGGAAAGCGGAGAGAGATATTGAACAGATGTGCAGGGATTCTTATAACTGGCAAATAAAAAATCCGAACGGATACGGCAGATAATTTATGCACTTTGATAGTAGAAATTTCCAAAAATTGAAATCGGTATTGACAATTTGGCTAAAAATTGGTATTATAAAGAAGGTCGTATTGGAGGAGGTATACCGGTAGTTAAGTAGGGAGAGAGGGTAGGTTTTAGATAGGATTAGCTGAAACGTACGTCCGAAAGGACGTACCTTTTTGGCTAATCCTATTTTAATGGGGCTGTCCATGAATAACAAGACTATTCATGGTACCAGTCTCCGAGGATTTTTTTGGCCAGCGCAACGATTCCTTCGTATGTTAATTTCCCCTGTTTGGCGATATCGGAAACTCCGTGTTTTTCCGCCATATCCGGAGTATATTCGGAAAGTTTGTATATACCGTAGTTATAATCTGACGGGCCGTGTTCGTAATGGGTTACTATGGGTATGATTTCGGCATCGCTTATATATGTACCGTTATTGTCTTTGGTTATGGATACAGTAGCCATTCCGCCCAGCATTCGGGGAGCTTCTTTTTGGTATGACAGGAAATTGCCAAGGGAATAATACACCAGCATTTTATGATCCGAATCTGAAGTGATCCATTCCACCGGCTGCAGAACATGGGGATGGGTTCCGATTACCAGATCCACTTTCAGGTCATAAAAAAAAGACACCAGATCTTTTTGCGATTGTACGGGTTCATAAACGTATTCCGTACCCCAGTGGGGAAAAACAATAACGAAATCCGCTTCCCGCCGTGCTTTTTTAATATCTTTTTCCATCTGCTTTTTGTCCAGCATATTGACGAGGTAAGGCATGTCCTTCGGGACTTTGTAACCGTTTAATCCGTAAGTGTAATTAAGCATCGCAATTTTGATCCCGTTTTTTTCTATTATACAGATTTTATCGCGGTCTTCCTTTGTTCTGTTTATTCCAAGCACTGTTATGCCGGGATATTTTTCCCAGAAATCCAGAGTATTTATTACGCCCCGCAAGCCTTTGTCCATAGTATGATTGGTTGCGTGCAGGATAACGTCAAAACCGGCTGTTACCAAGGCGTCCCCGATTTCCGTCGGGGAGTTAAAGGAAGGATAACCGGAATAAACAAGTTCTTTTCCTCCCAATATGGTTTCCTGATTGACGACGGCAATATCCGCGGCCGAGATTTCGTTATTAATCTCGTCGTAGAGATGGTCGTAATTACAGGTGCCGTCATTTTTTATACCGCTTTGTACCACTTCGATATGAATCAGATTGTCTCCGACGGCCAGAAGAGTTACGCTGTTTTTAGTTTCGGAATTTGCGGAAGTTTTGTTAAGCTGCTTTAATTCGAAATCGGACCAGCGCATAAGAGACCCTTCATGAAAGGTCCATGAGGGGGTCTTAATCGGAAAATCCATTTCATTTTCGTAATACCACGGATCTTGCGGATGCAGGGGATTTTTAAGAACATGAAAATCCTGTGCGGGCATATAACCCTGGGCCAGCAGATAGCAGCGGTTTCCGTTATCGTCTGTGGCCATGTCTACAATCATTACGCAGTGACCCGGGCTGCCACCTTCCAGAAGGAGGTCGCCGGGAAGCAATTCGTCAAGGGAAACCGGTTTGCATTCCTGTGCAAGGGAAAGGGTACCGGCATAGGTAAAAACTTTTTCCATATATTTAATAAAGTTTTCATAGGAATCGTCATAGGATGCGGATTTGACCCACCGGACCGCGTTTCCGTCTACAGTTATACGGTTACCGTCCCGCCATTTGGTATATTCCATCAGAAAGCCGTTGGTCAGGTGGAAAGCTATTTTATCGTGTTTCCCCAAAGACCAATAGTATTCTCCGTATATTCTCATGACGGAATCCGCACATTGCTGCAAATCCTTGTCGCCTATGTCCATATCAAATACCGCCACATGATTTTCCTGATTATATATGGGCTTGCCGTCATATTTTAATACTTCGCTGCCGTCCTCCTTTAATGGAAGGCTCCTTATAAAACCGGCCAGTTCGTCGGTTGAGGACTGGACACGGGTATATCCATTAGGTATCAATATACGGGTATCCAGTGTGGTTCCTTCCGGATTGATGAACAGTGAACGTTCCTGATTTTGAGACCGGTTGCTGGAAACAATGTTTTTATCGGCGTAATAATCTATGGATTGCGTATTATCGGCATTGCCGGCATATTCGGATTCACTGTCTTTAGAAAATAATTGCGACAGGTTTTCATCGATATAATCTTTTTTTGCACATCCGGCAGCCAAAATGAATATAACTAATACAACAGGGAAAAACTTAATAACTGAAGAGAAAGAGGGTCTGGCTGATTTTATTTTTTTCATTTTGTCTCCTTTTTTGATTTGTTGTCATACCAAATTATAACATATAAACCATATGATTGCATTATTTTACATTATAATATCTGCCGTAAATTATCGGTTATGTAAATTATATCCGACAATCAATTACAATATTTTTCAATTTAAAAATATATACAAAATTAAAAAGCATTACGAGGCTGATAAAACAACTTAAATTTAACTGTTGTATAGGCATATGGAAAATACGGACAATGTTTATTATAAGAATAATCTATTACCGGTTATAGACAGAATATTTGACAAAGTAAAAAAGCCATGGTATACTTTGTCATAAATATTAAAAACGCTGTGAAGAGGAGAGTAATCGGTGAATGTGGTCGACAGAGAACCCCGGCAGCTGAGAAGGGGGGACTTACGGAAACCGACGAAGATGGCCTCGGAGCGGCACACCGAGGAAGCGGCCCTTCTTAGGCTGTGACGGCGGCATCCGTTATCATGCTAGGCTGTATTTATGCAGCGACTGAGGCCTGTTATCGCGAGATATGGGCGAATTAAAGTGGTACCACGGGAAGAACTCTCGTCTTTAAGTTTAAAGACGGGATTTTTTTATTCTATGGAAAATTATTTTGAATGTCTGTTATGTTTCATAACGAAATTTGTTTAATTTATTCGCCGCGTCTTACGGGAATTACAATAAAAATTTTTATTTTAACAAAAATACGGGAAGGGAGAAAACCATGAGTAAGAAGCCATATTATATTACAACCGCCATAGCCTATACTTCCAGCAAACCCCATATAGGCAATACTTATGAAGTCGTGTTGGCGGACAGTATTGCAAGATTTAAACGATGGGAAGGTTACGATGTATTTTTCCAGACCGGAACCGATGAACATGGGCAGAAAATCGAGCAAAAGGCCAGGGAGGCCGGCATAAAACCGAAGGAATATGTGGACAATGTTGCCGGAGAGATTAAAAAAATCTGGGATTTGATGAACACGTCCTATGACAAATTTATAAGGACCACCGATCCCGACCATGAAAAACAGGTTCAAAAAATATTCAGAAAACTTTATGAACAAGGGGATATATACAAGGGATATTATGAAGGCATGTATTGTACTCCCTGTGAATCTTTCTTTACTCCTTCACAGCTTAAGGACGGCAAATGCCCTGATTGCGGCAGAGAGGTACATTATGAAAAAGAAGAGGCATATTTCCTCAGATTGAGCAAATATGCGGATCGTTTAATCGAATATATAAATGAACATCCCGATTTCATACAGCCGGAATCCAGAAAGAACGAAATGATGAATAATTTTCTAAAACCCGGCCTTCAGGATCTTTGCGTGTCAAGAACGTCTTTCAAATGGGGCATACCGGTTGATTTTGACGACAAGCATGTTGTTTATGTATGGATTGACGCTTTAAGCAATTATATTACCGGTATCGGATATGACGTTGACGGAAACAGCAGCGAACAGTTTAAGAAATACTGGCCGGCCGATTTGCATCTTATCGGAAAGGATATATTAAGATTCCATACGATATACTGGCCGATTATGCTGATGGCACTCGGTCTTCCTCTTCCTAAGAAGGTATTCGGCCATCCCTGGTTACTGCAAGGAAGTTCCGGTGAGAAAATGAGCAAATCAAGAGGAAACGTTCTGTATGCCGATGATTTGGTAAAAGTATTCGGTGTAGATGCCGTAAGGTATTTTGTCCTTCATGAGATGCCTTTTGAAAGTGACGGTATTATTTCATGGGAACTTCTGGTTGAGAGAATTAATTCAGAACTTGCTAATACCCTCGGTAATCTCGTAAACCGCACCGTTTCCATGGTCAACAAGTATTTTGACGGAATTGTAAGAGACGACAGGGAAGCCGAACCGGTTGACGAGGATCTGAAAAAAGTCGTACTTGAGACACCGGACAAGGTAATTGACAAAATGGAGCAGCTTAGGGTGGCGGACGCTATAACGGAGATATTTAATCTCTTTAAACGCTGCAATAAATATATAGACGAAACCATGCCGTGGGTTCTGGCGAAGGATGAAGCCAAAAAGACCCGCCTGGCTACCGTTTTGTATAATCTGGTCGAAAGCATATGTATCGGAGCAAGCCTGTTAAAACCTTTCATGCCTGAGACTGCCGATAAAATCTTTGCCCAGCTTTCCGCCAAGGAAAGAACTATCGATGATATAAGGGAATTCGGCTTATATCCTTTCGGGACAAAAGTAACCGAAAAACCCGAAATATTGTTTGCAAGGCTTGATCTTAAAGAGGTCTTGAAACAGGTTGAAGAGAACAAAAAACCCGAAAACGGTATGAGCCAGAATGAGGCTGCGGACAAGGCCGGGGCTCAGAAAGATGAACAAGTCATAGATATTGAAACCAAACCCGAGATAACCTATGACGATTTTGCAAAACTTCAGTTTCAGATAGGAGAAATCATTGCCTGCGAAGAAGTTAAAAATTCCAAGAAACTGTTGTGCTCCAAGGTAAAGATCGGATCGCAGGTAAAACAGATTGTATCCGGCATTAAAGGACATTATACTCCGGAAGAGATGGTAGGAAAGAAAGTTATGGTTGTTACAAACCTAAAACCTGCTAAGCTGGCCGGCCTTTTATCTGAAGGAATGCTTCTTTGCGCCGAAGATGCCGAAGGGAAAGTAGCCCTGATGGTACCTGAAAGGCCCATGCCGTCGGGAGCCGAAATACGATGAAAAACTGACACCGACTTTTATTTATTCAGTATATTAATGTATATAATCACATAAACTGTAAAAGTACGCCTGCCGCAATCTGCATGTCTATTACGGATTTAGTAAATCCCTCATAGGACGGCAAAATTGCGGCAGGCGTTTTAATAATTTTATAGAAACATTACGGGTCCTTGCATGGAACCGTTTCAATTTTAACCGTTATTTTCACACAGTGTAAATGATGTGTAATATTAAATGTAATATAGTAAAGCAATATAAACATTATTTTTATTACGGTCATTTAATTTTTTCTGTTATCCAGCCATGCTTCCATCTGATCTTCTATAATTCCGAACTGGGCGGGACCCGTATCAAGCAGGAATTCGTGAAATTCTTTCAGGTTAAAATCGTTTCCCAATACGGACCGGGCTTTGTTTTTAAGTTCCATTATTTCAAGATATCCTACGGCGTAAGGAAGGTATACGCCGGGCTCTTCAAGAAGAATCTCATATATCATGCCGGATAATTTTTCGTCATCGGTAAAATTGTTAAGATACTGTACGGCTTCTTCCCTGGTCCAGCCTTCATAATGAATTCCTATATCGGCCCTGGCATACATTAAAAGCAGTATCCTGTTATGTGCTTCCAATAAAGCGGCCAAATCCGAATCTATGCCGGCATATTTGTAAGAAAGATATTCCGCATATGTTGCCCACCCTTCGTCATAACCTGTAAAATCCAAAATGCTTCTTATGGGAGCCGGATTTTGACTTCTGAAATACACATTCTGATAAAGATGTCCGGGATAGCCTTCATGGGCAACCGTCGTATAGATGGTGGCCAATGTTTCTTTATCATTTCCGTTGATATATATGAGATTGTTTTCATAATTATCTATGGCCGGCATCAGATACATGGCGGGACTCAGGTATTCGGAAAGCGATTCATGGACATATTTTATCTCACACTTTACGTCTATCGGTTCCGGAAAGTCCGCGAGAATATCTTTTTTAAGATCCTCCAATATTTCCACCGGGTCGGTTAAAGGAAAAAAATTAAAGGACTCGACTTTTTCCAAAATATTCTGATCTTTAAGAATGATCCCGGTTATTTCGGCGAAACTGTTTTCCATGGTCGTATCCATCATATTTATGATTTCGTTCATGCTTTTTGAGGAACCGGTTTTAAATCTTGCAAGACATTCATAATAGGCCTGACCTTCAGGATAGTAGTACAGGCCGGCATTGTTAATTCCGGTACCTTTCAGGCTTTGCAGGGCATTTATCAGCATTTTATATGAGGGTATAATATATTCAATAACTCCCTGCCTGTTTTCCTGTTTGTATTTTTCTTTTTCCGCATCAGTCAAACCGGGGAAATTATCAATTTTCTCATTAAAATATTCTATCAGAAGATTTTTATCTGGATTGGCAATAAAGGCTTCACACTGTTCGATTATCCGATCCGCAACTGTTTCAGACATGAACAGGCCTTTTTCGGATTTTTCCCTTTCAAATTCCACAATGTCTTCAAAATAATCATATACACAGGGAAGCAATTCCAGGTAGTTGACGATATCGTCCTTATTGTAAAAATTATATTCCGCAAGAAGAATGGGAAGCTGGGCCTGCAGGCCTGTAGTGGGGCCCAGGCTTTCAAAATAGTATATATAATTGCCCATTTCCAGTTCCGATTCAAGATAGTTTTGCAGAATGTCATATGTAAGCTGCCGGTCAGGAGTCAACAGCTTATAGTCTATCTTCTGAAGGTCTTTTAAATATTGTTCTATGGTCATCAGATCTTCCTTTATTTTTCTTACGCTGTATTCGCCCAGGGTGACTTTTGGTTTTTTTATACCGAACGCTTCAGGGTTGGCGAGGGAATAATTCAGGGATATCGTATCGGATTGGACTTCTTTTATAAACATCTCCTGAGTAAATTTATCAAATTGTTTTTGGGTTTTATCGACTTCAGATGATTTGCACCCGACAGATAAAACGGTAAAAAGTGCAAAGACACACAGTAATAGAAAAGTTTTCAGTTTTTTATACATTATTACCTCCATTAGGTATTATATATGGTATCAGTTTATGTTTATTCAGGGTAAGATGCTATAAGAAGTTGCAGGATAAATATTTTGCTGCCGTAAAGTTTTATGGCATCATAGCCGAAATATATACTAAATTATGAAATATTATAGCAACAATTTAAAAATATAAAATATGCATTGAAATTTATTAATTCCGCTACAGATTGAAAGATGCCTTTGAAAGGGTTAGGTATAATGAGAAATATTGTAAGCAATAACGGCGTGGATCTTATATTGGAACTGCTTAGGCAGTCGAAATTAACGGAAACCAGAGCAGAGAAAAAAGAAAATAATATCATTCAATCCGATATAACGGAGTACAATGCCAGTCCCAGGACCTCTCTGAGAAGTTCCGATGTGGACGGAAGCCTTATGCTTTCCATAAAGGATAACGGTATCAGCCTGCGTAAAAATGATGAAAACTATATTAAGATAAAAAATTATATCAAGGACATTCTTAACAGGATGACCGATAAAGATTATAAACAACTTCTTGAGATGGGATATAAACCGGAAGATTTAACGGTAGAATCCCTTGTTGAGCTACTTCAGACTTTAAAGGGTTATGATGAAATTCAGTACAGTCATAATTATTCCGTAGGCAAAAGTAAAAAAGATTCTGAAGAAAACAGGAAGGATATATCGGATGGTGAAATTGCCGAAAGAATGGAATATTTCAACCTTCCCGTTACCGAAGAATCGATAGAACAGATTAGGACGGTATTAAAGATAAGCGAGGTAATTCCCTCCATAGAGAAAAAAGATATAATGTATTTGCTGAGAAACGATTTACCGTTTACGACAGAAAATTTGTATAAAGCAAAATACAGCCGTCAGAAACAGGACAGTATCAAAAAATTGTCCGATGACGACTGGAAAGAATTAATGCCCCAGGTAAGAGATATTATCGGGAAAACAGGACTTCCGGCGGAAGAGGACATACTTGATGATGCCAGATGGCTTATAGAAAACGACCTCCCTCTGACAAAAGACAATCTGGAAATCATGGCGGACGTTGACTTATTTACGGATACCTATGATAAAGATGCCATACTGAATAAAATTCTTTACGGGATGAGGGAAGGCGTGCGCCCCGAGAACGTTGTTTTATGGGGAAACAATGATCCGGCCAATCAGGAGTTTTACTATGATAATGAGAATATTTCCGAGCCTGACTTTGAAAAGATAGAAAGGCTGATGGAGAATATAAATGAAGATTATGACGATGAAATAGTCAAAGCCGTAAAAAACGGCCGGGACATAACCTTAGAAAATCTTAAGGAACTGAAAGCAGATAAAACGGAAAGCGAAGATGCGTCCTCCGAGGAACTTTCAAAAGATCAAATGGCCAGGGTTATTGCCGCAAAAAGACAGCTGGAGGAGATAAGACTTAAGATGACTGCGGAAGCCGCACTGCGCCTTGAAAAAAAGGGATTCAATATAGATACCCGCCCCTTACAGGAAGTGGTAGAAAAGCTGCGCAGCGAAGAAGAAAACTATTACCGGCAGCTTTATAAACTTGAGGGAGTAACCCCGGATGAGGCTCAAATCGATGCTTTAAGGACCACCGTCAGGAGCATGCATGAGTTAAGTACCGTACCGGCATACGTTCTCGGTACAACCCTTTATGAAGATAGGCAAACGGTTTCCGATTTACTTGACGCAGGAAACAGGATGCTTGCGGAACTTGAAAAAGCAAAGGAAGCCTATGAACCTTTGCTTACGCAGCCGAGAAAGGATTTCGGAGACAGCATACAGAAAGCCTTTGCCAATATGGAATCCCTTATGGAAGAGATGGGTATTGAAGATACGATATATAACAGAAGGGCCATAAAAATATTGGGCTACAACAATATGGAAATAACAAAAGAATCAATTGAACAGGTCAAGGCTTATGATCTTAAAGTCAATTATCTGCTTCAGAACTTTAACCCGGCCATAGCCGTTCAATTAATAAAAGAAGGCATTAACCCTATGGATGTTCCCATAGACGACCTGAATTCCGTTATAGACAAGCTTAATTCGGAAGGTTATACATCCCTTGAAAAATACAGTACATATCTTTATAAGCTTGAAAAGGAATCCGGAATAACGGAATCGGAGAAAAAAGCCTATATCGGTATATACAGGTTGCTGTATCAAATTGACAAATCAGACGGAGCGGCTTTGGGGGCGGTTATCAAATCCGGCCGCGAAGTAACTTTAAATCATCTTTTAACGGCCTTAAGGACAAACCGGAAAGGTGCTGTGGATTACAGTGTTGACGAGGATTTCGGACTTCTTAATGATTTGTCCTTTGAAGAGGAAACCATAACGGATCAGTTGGAAACGGTGTTTAACGGTAATACGGTCCGGGAGGAAATTCAAAAGTCCGTTGTAAAACAGCTTCTTAGCAATATGACGCCTGAGAAGCTTTATCAGCTTCATAATAAAGTCAGGGAAGATTCAGGGCTTTTGTCGGAAGGTGAAGTCTGGGAGACAATAGGCAATATGTCTGTGGAAAAACTTCTCGATCAGCTTACGGATATGGAAGACAACGGGGGCAGGGACAACGGGTTGTATTATGAAAAGATGCAGGAATTACGGGAAATATATAACAATTGCGATCAGGCCGTACGTTTCCTTAATGACTTTAAGCTCCCGTGCACCACAACCAATCTGCTTATGGCCGAATATATTTTAAATAACAAAGGAACTTTATTCAAAAATCTTAAAAATAAGCTTAAGAAAACCGAGGATTTAACCGATACATTAATTGACAAGAAAACCGAAAATGAGGCTTACGAAGAGCTTGAAAAAGAAGTAAACAAAGTTATCGAAGAGGAATCCAAACAAGAAGACGTTGATTCCGTAAAGCTAAATCAGTTAAGAGGCATGGCACTTCAGATGAAGTTTATAAAAACTTTGGCTCAGCGGGAATTTTATCACATACCGCTTGAAGTGTCCGGAGAAATAACCAATATTAATCTGACCATAATCAGAGGAAAAGGCGACGGAAGCAAGGTAACCGTTACTCTTAAGTCGGACAGGCTGGGAGGCATTAAAGCCGAAGCGGCCTTAAAGGATAATAAAGTAAGCGGGTATTTTGCCTGCGACAATAATGACGGCCTTAAGGCTTTACAGTCGCAAGCGGAGACATTTGAAACATTATTAAAGGGCGAAAGCCTTAAGGTAAAGCAGCTCAACTTTATTTTGCAGCAGTCACCGGAAGCTTACCGTGGATTAAAGGATATGAGGGATTTTTCGGAGAGCGGGAATCCGGAGACTGAACGCACTTTATACCGTATAGCAAAATCAATATTATATTTTATTAAATCAGCGGAAAACGCAGATAAACTCAGCCACACGGAGGTTGCTGAAATCAATAAAATATGAGCTGTCCATTCGTCCATGGAAGGGGTTGTGGCAGCAAATAAAAGGAAGGGGACTAACATGAGGATAAATCATAATATTTCTGCATTAAGAGCCAATAATCAGCTTGCCAAAACCAATAAATTGCTGGATGCAAGTTTACAGAGACTGTCGTCAGGATATCGAATCAACAGTGCGGCCGATGATGCGGCAGGCCTGGCAATTTCAGAGAAAATGAGGACACAGATTGCCGGACTTGATCAGGCATCCAGAAATGCTTCAGACGGTATTTCCGTAATCCAGACTGCGGAAGGAGCTCTTATAGAAGTAGAATCCATGCTGCAGAGAATGAGGGAACTGGCGGTCCAGTCGGCTAACGGGGTATATACCATCGAGGACAGACAGGCCATTCAGGCGGAAATCGATCAATTAAGTCAGGAAATCAGCCGTATTTCAAAAAATACGGAATTCAATACCATGACATTGCTGAACGGCAATATTGACAGAAGGTCATTTTCCAACAACAGCAATGTAAATTTGATTTCATTGTCGGATACGGTATCCGTAGGCACTTATGCAATAAAAATCAACAGGGATGCCAGACAGGCGGTATTGGTGGGCCAATCAATCCAGTTGGGCACGGGCAATACTTCCACAACAAGAAAAATCACAGCTTCCGAAGCCGGAACGATTAATGTAAACGGAGAAACCGTTGAAGTCAATGAAGGGGATACAATTGACGAAGTCTTTCAGAAATTAAGGGATACCTGTGACAGTGTAAATGTAACCGTATTTGCGGCAGACGCCAGCCAGAAACCGGATCCGAAGAAAAATCCCGAGTTGGCCGGATATACCAGTGAATCCCTTGAAACCGGCAAATCATTGGTATTTGTTTCAAAGGAATACGGATCCGATCAAAAGATTACGCTATATTGCAGCAATTCCCAATTAAGCACGCTACTGGGATTGACCATACAGCGTGCTGAAGCCACCGGTTATGATGCGGAGGCCGAAATAGTTTTAAATGAAAAAAATTCCGATTCGCTTTTTGAAAATACGGCTACCGTATCCATTCAGGGCAATAAAGTAACCGTTTCTGACCGTAATAATTTCAAAATGGTGTTTGAAATAGCTCCCGGCACCGTGGGAACGGGTTATATTGATACATCTATTGATAAAGCTGACACCAAACCGATAACCGGAGGTATCGATTCTTCGGTAACCACTACTCCAGTAGATGTAATGGTTTCTGTACTTGATGCCGGTCCCATGGATCTTCAGATCGGAGCCAACGAAGGTCAGACCATGTCGATCCGTATACCGAGAGTGGATCCGGAGACCCTCGGAATTGATAATATAAACATCGCAACCGCAGACGGAGCACAAAAAGCCATATCCTTACTGGATACTGCCATAAGCGAGATTTCATCCATAAGATCGAAGCTCGGAGCATACCAGAACCGTCTGGAGCATGCCATATCCAATCTGGATGTGTCATCGGAAAATATGACCGAATCATTGTCCCGTATAATGGACGTAGACATGGCTTCAGAAATGGCGGAATATACTCAGAAGAGCGTACTGGCTCAGGCAGGAACCGCTATGCTTGCTCAGGCCAATGCGAGACCTCAGCAGATCTTATCCTTACTGCAGCAGTAAACAAGCGGATAAGGATATAAAGAATGCGGGAGGTAACAAATTATGGATAAAGAGGCCATAAAGTCATTTACGGTAAGGATAAGTCAGGCATCGCGAAGCGAGCTGATTGTTATCCTGTATGAGATGACTCTGGCTAAAATAGATGATGCCATAAAGGCATATAATGACAACAGGCCTGACATTTATGAAAGGGAGCTTAAAGGGGCGCAAAGATGCGTAAGCGAGCTCATGGCGAGTCTGAATTACAGATATAAGATATCCTTTGATTTATTAAGTCTTTACATGTATACGAACAAGCAAATAATTACCGCCATAATGAAGCGTAAACCCGATACTTTGCCGTATGCGAAATCGGTACTGGAAAAGCTGCTTGCAGGGTTCAGGGAAGTCAGCAAAATTGACAACAGCGGCCCTATGATGCACAATACCCAGCAGCTATATGCGGGTTTAACTTACGGAAAAGGAACCCTGAATGAAACTTTTGTAAACCCCAACGAAGACAAACGTGGATTTATGGCATAATATAATTAAAGAGCTTCCTTTAACGGGGCAAGATACAGATACAAAACAGGCAACAGGATCCTTTTAATTGATATAAAATAACCTGCTGTGATGCTTACAGCCATAAAGGCGGTATGTCCGCCTTAAGCTATAAGATCACAGCAGGTTTTTCGTTCAACGTAAAAATCTTTCTGATTTTTAGTTACTTATCTTATGATTTCGTTTCAAAATATGACAGATCAGAAGCCTTTGCCTGCTTCAGCAAGTATTTATACCGGTTTTGTATGGCATTCATTTGATAGATGCAGCTGTCAATCAAATCCGGGTCAACCACATATTCAAACTGCGAATATGCGGCTTCCAAAGCAAGCTTCGCCTGGTTTATCTCTTTTAAAAGGGAGTTTTCTTCGGGAGCTTTTTTTCTGGAGAACAGCTTCATTTCATCATCACTTTCCACAGTTTTTTTATTAGTATAGTCAAATATGTAACCATTTATTCTATCAACAAGAATAATTTGGATATTTTTATAATATATAAATAGTAAGTTGCATCGTAATACAGTTAGTAATTAGTCCGGAGCGGTTGATTATGGAAAAGATAGTTTTTGCGGTAATTATTGTGGTGTGCATAGTCTTTATCGGAATATGCATAATAAGGCGCAGACCGGATCTGATAGTGAATTTTGTGCTGCGGGCATGTGTGGGAACGGCAGGTATTTATTTACTGGATTCTGTACTGGGTTTGGGAGGCTATCAGATCTCCGTCGGGGTTAATGCTGTTACAATTCTGTCCAACGGTTTATTGGGCCTTCCGGGCTTTATCCTGCTTTATGGGCTGGCATTTTATTATTCTCTTTAATTTTTTTAACCGCCGGTAAGGAAGGCGGTTTTTTGCTTTCAGGGCTTTTGACAATTAGCTATAATTTACGTTAACGAAAACTTTACCTGGTCATCGAATATCCTATCAATCAATTCTGATTAATGCCCATCAATTATTTTCTTATTAGTCGGTTCATTCCAAATAGTAAAGTTCGGAGCTTCAATATTCCGGTAATATTTTGTAAAGAGTTATAACATCAAATAATGATATTTAATGTGTTCGGTGACAAATGAATTACTGTCATGTTATAATTATACTATGGTATTTACAGGATAACGGAGCAAGAGGTTAACGATGGAATAAATGTATTTTAAAGATAATGATACTTGTGATACGCTTTAACAACTACTTTTGGTGAAATGATAAAACAGGGGAATAAGTTGAAAAAGTCAAGGCATTGATTTCACCGATATGATTAGAAAATATGCGGCTTTGCCGCTGTTTTATATGAATATCATATGGAGGAATGTACAATGGATAAATGGACAAGATTTTTTTATCAGCCTGTTCTTCCCATCGGAAAAGACGGAAAACGTGTTACAGAAAGTGAAGAGCATATTGCCTTATCAAGGCAGGCAGCCTGTGAGGGTATGGTTTTATTAAAGAATACGGACAAAGAACTTCCCTTTGTCACAGGAAAAAAACTGGCCTTATTCGGCAAGGGGTGTGTTGACTATGTAAAAGGAGGCGGCGGCAGCGCAGAGGTAAACTGTGCCTATGTGAGAAATCTGTATGAAGGCCTTAAGATTAAAGAAGCGGAAGGTAAGGTACGGTTACTGCATTCCTTGGGTGAATTTTATGAAGATAATATAAAAAGCCAGTATTCTGCCGGAGCGGTTCCGGGCATGACGGAAGAACCGGAGCTTCCTTTAGAACTCGTAAAAGAAGCCAGAGCTTTTACGGATACGGCTGTTATTACCATAAGCAGATTTTCCGGCGAAGGCTGGGACAGAACGGTTGAAAATGAAGAAGATTTTGTATCTGCGGCCGAGTGGGTAAATGATTATGTTAAAAAGGGCAGGAAACTGTTTGAAAGAGGAGACTATTATTTATCCGTCAGAGAACAGGCCATGGTGGACCTGGTTTTACAGTATTTTGACAAGGTGATTCTTGTATTAAATGTAGGCGGGATGGTGGACACTTCCTGGTTTAAGGATAATGATAAAATAAAAGCGGTACTTATGGCATGGCAGGCCGGTATGGAAGGCGGACTGGCAGCAGCGGATATTCTCTGCGGAGATGTGAATCCGTCAGGTAAATTGGTGGATACTTTTGCGTCCCGCCTGGAGGATTATCCGTCTACGGCCGGTTTCCACAAGTCCGATAAATATGTGGAATATAATGAAGATATTTATGTTGGATACCGCTATTTTGAGACCGTACCGGGTGCGGCCCGGAAGGTGAATTATCCCTTCGGCTTCGGACTTTCCTACACGGAATTTCAGATAGACGTAAAGAAAACGGATGTTAATGAAGAGTGGCTCAGCACACAGGTAGCCGTAACCAATGTGGGAGACAGAGCGGGGAAAGAAGTAATACAGCTGTATTCAAGCGCTCCAGCAGGAAAACTCGGCAAGCCGGCAAAGGAGCTTAAAGCTTTTGCCAAGACCAGATTATTATTGCCCGGTGAGACGCAAGTTATAACTTTAAGGGTTGGTATAGATTCTCTGGCTTCCTATGATGATTGCGGCAAGGTATGTAAGTCTGCCTATGTTCTGGAAGCTGGTACATATGAGTTTTATGTCGGAAATGCCGTTAACAACCTTATTAAACTGGATAAAAATTTGAAGATAGATGCCGATAGGATAGTGGTACGGCTCAGTGAAAAGTGTGCGCCTACTCTGCTAAGGGAACGTATGACTGCCGACGGATCTTACGAAAAATTGCCTTCTTATACCGGGGTTGAGAAAGAGATTCCAAGTGTTATTGAAGAATATGTCCCGGTTACCAAATCTGATGTGGACAGGGAACCGATTATAAAAGATCAAAAGGAAATCAAACCGCAACTTATAGATGTTGCCAGAGGTAAGATTAGCCTGGAAGAATTCATGGACCAGATGACCGTAGAGGACATGGCAAGTCTTTTGGGAGGACAGCCGCTTACGGGGGTTGGCAATACTTTCGGTATAGGAAATCTTAAGAAGTATGGAGTACCTAATGTAATGACGGCCGACGGACCTGCAGGGCTTCGTATCCGTAAAGAATGCGGGGTAAATACTACGGCATGGCCCTGTGCCACTCTTCTGGCATGTACATTCAATACTCAGCTTGTGGAGGAAGTCGGCAGAGCCGGTGCCGCTGAAGTGAAAGAAAATAATATCGGCATATGGCTTACTCCGGCAATGAATATCCACAGAAGCCCTCTTTGCGGACGGAATTTTGAATACTATTCGGAAGATCCTTATGTTGCCGGTAAGATGGCTGCGGCTATGATAAAAGGGATACAATCCCAGGGAATTGCGGCAACCGTAAAACATTTTGCATGTAATAATAAGGAGACCAACCGTAAGGAAAGCGATTCCAGGGTTTCAGAAAGAGCCTTGCGGGAGATCTACCTTAAAGGTTTTGAAATTGCCGTTAAGGAAGCAAGACCTTGGATTGTCATGAGTTCTTACAACATCATAAACGGAACCAGGGCATCGGAAAACAGAGAGCTTTTAACGGATATATTAAGAGGAGAGTGGGGCTTCGACGGTTTGGTAGTCACCGATTGGTGGAACCACGGAAATCATTATAAAGAGGTAAAGGCCGGCAATGACGTTAAGATGCCCTGCGGCAATACGGATAACTTACTTGAGGCCTATAAGGAAGGAAAATTATCAAAAGAAGAAATCAGGCTATGTGCAAAACGTGTTCTGGAAATGATTTTGAAATTATCATGAAATGGTGAGATTCATATACCCTTAAATTTATATAATGGGTATGTAAAGGGAAATTCAAAAAATATAATTAGATCGGGTGTAAGAGTTCTTATTAGGTATTAAATATCATGAGTTTTGCCAAAAGGCATAGCGGAGTTGTATGGCTAAATAATTAGCGTACAGCTCCGTTTTTATGAATTAAAAATGGGATTTAAGAAGCAGACAGATTCCCGCCCAATGCAGTTACAATTCAATGCCGTTAAAATTGTAAGGCGATTTTGAGTTTCAGGCTTTATCTTATATACCTGCATATTATTTTGAATTGTTTACTATGCCGATCCTTGAAATTATTTTTTGTATATTTACACAAAAAAATGTCGATATAAAAGGAATATATTGACAATTTAGCTTCTGTTGCGGTATTATAATCATGCTTCGATTTACAGCATAAAAGACATATCAAGAACTGTATTTGCTCTATATTGAACTTGCTAATCCTGCAATTCTTTATTTTATCTGAGCCATGCTCATCTAAAATGAGGTTTTCGAAAACCGTCTGCTTTATATCGTCTGTCATGGTATCCCTTAATTAAATAAAAAATTAAGAGGGGGTATAATGAAAAAAACATTGGCTTTATTTGACGAAGATGTATTTTATGCAACCAGGCTGTTGGATTATATCAAAAATCTTAAGTGGGAAGATTTTGACATACTTCTGTTTACAAAGCATGAAAGTCTGGCCGATTTTTTAAACTATCAGAGGGTTGAAATTCTGATATGCGGAAATTCCGGTTTACCTGAAGATATGCCTAAGGAGAACATAAAGTACATATTTTATCTGTGTGAAAATCCAAATTGTAAACAGGACGATTATCAGTTAATTTTTAAATATCAGCCCGCCGGTAAAATTGTTTCGGACATCGTATCCTGTTATACAAAACTTGAAGATGTTAAAGAGGGCGGTTGTTTTGATGAGGTCCGGTTCATATCGGTATTTTCACCTGTTCCGGGGGCCGAAAAATCGACCTTTGCATGGGCATTAGCGAAGGAGCTGTCCGATAAAAGAAAGGTCCTGTTTATTCCTTTGGAGATGTTCCCTACGGATTTTATTGCTAAGAGTGAAAACGAAAATTACGCCATGTCGGAATATTTATATTACCTGAAAGAAAACAGTGCCGACAATACCGTAAGGTTAAAACCCTGTCTGAATTATTCGGAGAAGCTGTCGTATTTGTCCGGTCTGGCCCACGGTTTTGATTTGCTTGCTTTAAATAAAGAGGATTCGGAAAAGTTTATCAGGGAACTGAATAAGCATAAGGAATACGAAATAATAATCTTTTATATCGGGTTATATACAGAAGCATTCATGGAATTATTGAAACGCAGCGATCAAATTTATATAGCTGTCTGTGATTTGCCTTACGAAGAATCGGTATTTAAAGAATGGGAAAGGCAAATGGCTTTGATTGATACGCCGGACAAACTTCAGTATCATAAATTGAAACTTCCGACAGCGGAACAACTGCTCGGCCCGGACTGCTTCCCGGAATATGTTTATGCGGCTTTAAGGCCTTTTGCCAAAGAAGCTGCTCAACATTTATTAAATTAAGAAAGGAGCGGCTATGAGCTCGCTGAAAGAAAAACTTCAGCAGGAAGTCCTTGACAGCATAGATTTAACTTCAGATATAACCGACGACGAGTTGTTAAATGTGATTGACGAGATACTGGTGGCAAGCGGCAGGCGGAACTATATCAGTATCCAGGAAAAAAGGAGATTACGCAAAGAAATTTTCAACTCCATACGCAGGCTTGACGTTCTTCAGGATTTGCTTGATGATCCGGCTATTACTGAAATTATGGTAAACGGCACAAAAGATATTTTTATTGAAAAAAACGGTACGATATACCGTTATGACAAACATTTCGAACCAAAAGAAAAACTGGAGGATGTCATTCAGCAAATAGTATCCCAGGCAAACCGGGTAGTCAATACGTCAAATCCGATAGTGGATTCCAGATTACAGGACGGCTCGAGAATTAATATAGTACTTCCTCCCATAGCAATAGACGGTCCGGTAATCACCATACGCAGATTTCCCGAAAACCCCATAACCATGGAACAACTTATTGAATATAAGTCTATCACACCCGAAGCTGCTGAATTATTGGAAAAACTGGTAATAGCCGGATATAATATTTTTATCAGCGGAGGAACCGGTTCGGGAAAAACGACATTTCTTAACGTACTGTCAAATTTTATCCCCCAAAACGAGCGAATTATTACAATAGAGGATTCTGCGGAACTGCAAATCCGCAACATTCCCAATCTGGTCCGTCTGGAAGTAAGGAACGGGAGTAAAGACGGAATGCTGGAAATTTCCATAAGGGATTTGATAAAGACATCTCTTCGGATGCGGCCGGACAGAATAATCGTTGGCGAAGTAAGGGACGAGGCCGCCATTGATATGCTCCAGGCTCTCAATACCGGCCATGACGGTTCGCTTTCGACGGGGCATGCCAATTCGCCGGCTGACATGTTAAGCAGGCTAGAAACCCTGGTTCTTATGGGGGCAGACATCCCGTTAACGGCAGTCAGAAGGCAGATAGCTTCAGCCATAGATATAATAGTCCATCTCGGCAGATTAAGGGACAAATCAAGGAGGGTGTTGGAGATTACGGAGGTTTTGGACTTAAGAAACGGAGAGTATGTTTTAAACCCGATTTATACTTTTGTCAAAAGAGGACAAGACAAAGAAAACATAACAGGGACACTGGAAAAGGTGGGAGAACTTAAATGCAGGGACAAACTTGACAGGGCGGGAATTAGATTATAGGGGAAGAGCCATATGATTGAAAATTATGATGTTTACCGTTTCTCAACCAAGGAAAAACTGAGATATATCCTGGAAGGATTATTAAAGGCGATCATTTTGGGATATATGTTTTATAAAAGCATATGGGGTATTGCTTTACTTTGCCCTTTGGCTTTGACTCATTGTAATAAGAGAAAATCTGAACTTGCAAGAAAAAGAAAATGGCGGCTTAATCTGGAGTTCAGAGACGGAATAAACAGTCTGGCAGCCGCATTGGGCGCCGGTTACAGTGTGGAACATGCATTTGCCGAGGCGGTTAAAGATTTAAAAAGAATTTATCCAAAGGATGCCATGATTGTAAAGGAATTTACCTACATCGCAAACCAGATTCAGATGAACATTACGGCGGAAAAGGCATTATACAATTTCGGTAAAAGAAGCGGCGTGGAAGATATCATGAGTTTCGCCGAAGTTTTTTCCACCGCAAAGAGAACCGGCGGGGAGATAGTCCAAATCATTAAAACTACCGCCGGTCTGATAAGCGACAGGCTGGAGGTAAAAAGGGAAATCATGACCATGCTCGCCGGTAAAAAAATAGAGGCCAATATAATGAAAATTGTTCCCGCGGGTATTCTTTGCCTTTTGTCCGTTTTGTCTCCGGAACTTCTAAAACCCTTGTATCATAATTTTTTCGGAATAATTATAATGACATTTCTATTGGGATGTTATCAGTATACTTCCCGTCTGATAGATAAGATAATCAATATTGAAGTATAGGGAAAAAACATGCTGTACGTAAATTTTATTATTTTAATGATATTTCTGATTTTGAACATTTTATCCGTTAAACGAAAAAATCATATACTCTTAAATCATATAGACAAAAAGGAGCATAAGCTTTATTTCCTGTATCCTACGGCCGCGTATTTGCTGGATATTCTGGATAAAATCGGTTTGGCAAAATATATGAATGATGCCGAAACGGCAGGCAGAATTAAAGCCCTTTATGTGACGGATAATAGAGACAGGCATGTAAAACTATATTTTTATAAAAAAGTCGTCTCTCTTATATTATCGGTTGTTTTTCTCTTCTCCTTTTTTTCCCTGACAGTATCCGTTCGGCACGTCATTTCCAGTTCCGAAGCTTTTGACGGTATTATCAGACGCCCCGAATGTGAGGAAGAGGACGAAAGTATCAGGTTGAAGTTCCGTATGGAAAATGAAACGGATGGTAAAGACGTTTATGAAGATGAAATAGTAATAAATAATTATGCCCGCAGTTATACCCAGGAGGAGTGGGAGCAGGTTCTAAAAGAAGCCATTCCTTATATGGAAAAGGAAGTTCTGGGAGAAAACAATGATCCGGACTATATATGTTTGAATTTAAATTTCTTCAGTGTAATCCCTAAAACAGGCATTACCGTAGAATGGATACCCGAAGATTACAGCCTGATTACTGCAGCAGGTACGGTCCAGAATGCGGAATTGTCCGAAAAAAAAGAAACAACGGTTACGGCCATACTTAAGTATCGGGACAGAAGTACGGAACATACCATACCTTTGACCGTATGGCCCAAGGCTCTTAACGATAAGGAGAAATTATTACGGAAGCTTCAGGATGCTGTCGACGAATGTGAAAAACAGACGGCTGACAAAAAAGAATGGATTCTGCCGGACAGACTGGAAAATTATATTATCAAGTGGGAATGGCCGGAAACAAATCCCGCAGGATCGGTTTTTATATTAGGTATAGCGGCGGCTGCACTGATCTGGTTTTTATATGACAGGGAACTGGAAAACAGAATAAAGCAAAGAAATAATCAAATGCTCCGGGATTATCCGGAAATAATAAATAAGTTCAGTCTCCTTGTAAATGCGGGAATGACCATTAAGCAGGCGTGGTTTAATATTACCGGGGATTATTTAAAGAAAAGGGATGACGGGAAAGGAGAGATGCGATATGCATATGAGGAAATGGTCACAACTTCATACGAACTGAAACTGGGCATACCGGAGGTTCAGGCCTACGAGCAATTTGGCCGGAGAACAGGATTGCTTTCGTATATTAAATTCAGTTCTTTACTGGTTCAGAATTTGCAAAAGGGCAACAAGGATATGGTGGATTTATTGAAGTCTGAAGGCCTGGAAGCCATTCATGAGCGTAAAGAAACGGCAAAAAAGTTAGGGGAAGAGGCATCGACTAAACTTTTGGCACCCATGGTAATTATGCTTCTTATTGTATTGTTAATTATTATGATACCCGCTTTTATGTCTTTCAGTGTTTGATGATTTTAAATCCAGATATAATAAAACAGGAAGGAGGACTGCTCCTATAGGGCAGTTTAAGAGTATGGCAAAAAGGTTAAAAAAATTCATGACGGCCGAAGTTGAGGGCATCGGCGTGGTGGAAATTATATTGATATTGGTGGTGATTATAGGTCTTGTAGTTATTTTCCGTGACGAGATACAGGCAATTGTAACCGAACTGTTTGACAATATAAATGAATCAATTACAAATATATGATATTCTTAAAATTATATTGCTCACCTTTTTTATCTTGAAGAACCTGAATAATTATGTTTATATCAAATCCCTATCTCTTATATAAATTCTGAATAACCAATTCATATTTATACTTTAAAAATAAATTTCATGTCAAAATTACTTAATTATTATTCGGCTTGTAAGGTGTGGTCGGGGTGGGAAATTATAATATAAACCGTATAAACCGTAAACAGGATGGAGCAATAACCGTATTCTTAAGCCTGATTTTGGTACTTGTTTTATCGTTAATAATGACTGTAATTGAAGGCGCCAGGCAGACTGCCGCCAGAATTTGTGCCGAGAGGGCATTAACGACCGCAATGGATGCCGTACTGGCGGAATTTTACGGGCCTCTTATGGAAGAGTACCATGTGCTGGGGCTGGATATTTCCTATGGTAACGATGACTTTGATAATTCCGAATTGGCTTGCAGGATTGAAGATTATATATCTTATACAATATATCCGCAAAAGAATGTGGGGTCTGAGACTTCCGAAAAATCACAGAAATTATTAGGCATTACTCTTGAAAAAGTGGAAGTAAAGGAAAAGGTCGGGCTTATGGATTATGAAGGAAGCCTTTTGGTCCATGAGGCAACAGAATATATGAAATATAAGGCACCGGCCGATGTCGCCGAGTTTTTCCTGAAAAAAACATCGTTACTTGAACAGCCCAAAAAAATCAGTATCCTGTATGAGGATAAATTAAAGCTGGAGGAAGAAGCGGTTGCGATTGATGAAGGTATACTTGCCTTAATGAAATATCTGGACGGAGTTTCTACCGGAAAAAAGGGTTTGCTTAAGGATAAGGGCGGAAAGCTGAAGACGGAGAAATATTTTGTTAAAAAAATTCTTTTTGAAACACCCGATATGAAAAGCACGGGAATTAACAATAATATAATTTTTCTTGCTTTACAGGATCAGTATGTCAATCCTTCCGGATTATTTGCATCTATAATAAACAACCTGGACCTGTTGCAGACTTTTTTGAAAAAAATAGAAGAAGAACAGACTAAGGAGAAAATAATACAGGAACAGATTAAAGAGGCTGGCTCTGCTCTGTCCGGACTCAGAAAAAATCTGAGCGAATTGAAAGAGGACGATAAGGCCGGCAGGGAAAGTTTAAGTGAGCAAATAAGCAATCTGAAAGACCTGATTTCCGGACTTGATGACAGGGCCGGGGAAATTAGGAAGACTATTACGGACTGTATCAAGGAAAAAAACAGGTGTATTAATAAAATAAATGCTCAAAGTTCGGAAATAGAAAAGCTTTTATCCGGGTGTTTAAGCAGGGCAGAAAAGGCGATTAGTGAATTGGAGCAGGTAATTGCGGCGGCTGAAAGTATAAAACCCCAAATAACGGCTTATGAAGATAAAATAAAGAAATATGAAAAGGAACTGGATAAAGACATATATGAAAGTTTCGAAAATGGACTGAAGGAATTGAAAAATTATCTGCCGGAAAACAATAATGGGTATAATTTTACCGGTATGAAAGAGATTCTTAAATCCGACTTAAGGATTTTAGAAGAATGTAATGCCTGCCTTAAAGAAGGGCACGATGAATTTATTGGGTCGGATTATGTAAAGGCAAAAGGCAAATATGAAAAGGCTTATAACCGGCTTTTATCTTATCAAACCCGGGGGCTTAATTTGGATTACAGCTCTCTTGTTGTACAGAAGGAAGATACACCTGATTTTCTGGAATCAATGAAAGATTTGATAAAAGAAGGGATAACCGGACTCGTTATCGATCCCAAAGACATATCCGATAAAGCATTAAGCGCCGGCCATCTGCCTTCGGATCAGGCTTCATTATCCGGAGAGTTGCAGAATTTTAATTTTTCAGATTTGCTTAAAAAGGTAAAGACAGGTAATAAAAACACAGGTCTGGACAAATTATTCGGCAGTTTTGACGATTACGGCATAGGCTCCCTTCTGGGTGATGTTCTGGATAAGATGGCAAAAGGCATTTTACTGGCAGAATATATTAAAGAACATTTTTATGAGTTTACTTTGGATGGTAATGAGATGGAAAAAAGGAAACCTTCGGTTCTGAATTATGAACGGGAGTATCTTTTGTTTGGGAAGTCTACCGATAAGGATAATCTGGAAGCCGTCATAACAAAGCTGGTTTTGATAAGAACCGTACTTAATTTTACCTCCATACTGGCAGATAAAAGCAAATGGACCGAAGCCAAGGCCTTAGCGTCTGCATTGATCGGATTTACGGGACTGCCTATATTGGTTGCGATAACCCAAAGTTTATTAATGATTTTATTGGCGCTTGCATCGGGTCTTGTAGATACCTGTGCTTTGCTGATGGGTAAAGAAATTCCGGTTATTAAAAGGCGGGTTGATCTCAGCTATACGGATTTGTTGTTAATGACCAGGGATTATATACAAAGAAAGGCCGAATCATATGAAAATGAAAAAGGAGCTTCATATAACGATTATATTACTTTCTTCATGTACCTTACCGATCAGAAAAAACTGGCTTACCGCATGATGGATATGATGCAGGAAAATATAAAATTACGCTATGGAACCAACTTTAATTTCCAAAATTGTATTTTCGGATATGAAGTGCAGGCCGGATTTAGCATTAAACCTTTATTTACAACCTTTACTTTTGTAAGAGAACATTTAAATTCCGGTTATAACAGCGGCTTATCGGTCAGCGCCGAATACAGCTACTAGCATATATAATAATTTGATGGCCTGGAATGTCCGTTCTTCTTCACATTTTCTTACATTTCTTTTTTCATTTCTGTCAATCAAATCAGATAAATCTAATAAAAAAATAAAAAGTCTCTCTCCAAGAATCATTTGCTGTTAGTAATTTCCTTACCGGAAGAACGGACATTCCAGGCCATCAAATATGGAATGGGATATGAATGAAACATAATTATGAAGTTAACAAAACTGAGATTAAGGCTTCTTTAACGGTTGAGGCGTCGCTTGTTCTGCCCGTTTTTCTGTTTTTCTTTGTGGTGTTTTTATATTTTATTCAAATTTTCATAACGCAGGAAAAATTGCAGCAGGCGATCACCGATACCGGGCTTGCTATGGCCAGGGCGGCATATATTTATTCGGATTTTAAGGATGTAGACGAGGCGAAGAATTTTGATGATTCGATTTTGGAAGAGGAAATCCGTAATGATTTACGGGACATATTAAATGCCGCTGTGGACGAAAACATGGTTAAATACGCCGTTAAAAACAGATTAAAGGTGGATCGGTTTAATCAGTCCTGCATAGTCGGAGGTTTCGACGGGATAAATTTTGACGATTCCAAGATTTTAAGGGACGGAATCCATATAGATATAGTGGCCAGGTACCGGATAAGAATCCCTATCCGTTTTTTCGGACTGTTTGAGAATGATATGGTTCAAAGGGTAAGGCTGCGGGGCTGGATCGGTTTTAAGATTCCTGCCCTATACAGGGTATCGGATGATAACGACGAAGAATACAAGGAAAAGACCGTATATGTTACGGAATCCGGCGCCGTATATCATATGGACAGGAATTGCTCCCATATAAAATTGTCGGTTAAAGCAATAAACGGAACACCTACCTGGCAAAGAAATAAAAGCGGCTCAAAATATTTGCCGTGCGAATTCTGCATAAAACATAATAATTCAGATAACGGAACCTATTATATTACTTCTTATGGTGACAGGTATCACGCAAGAGAGGACTGCCCCGGGATAAAAAGAACCGTACGGGAGGTGCCTTTATCTGATGTTGAACATTTGTCTCCTTGTAAAAGATGCGGAGGAGGATGATTTATGTGGGAATATATTGTAAGAGGCATAATCGGTTTATTTTTAATTGCAACAGCAATTCAGGATTTGGTTACAAAAAAAATTAAAGTATGGATTGTATTGCTCGGTGCGCTGTTTATCGGTATCTGCATTCCGTTTTGTTCGGCTCTGACATTAATAGACAGAATATTGGGCCTATTGCCCGGATTTATGGTGATGATGTTAAATAAGGTGACCAAAGGGAAGATTGGTTTAGGCGACGGGCTGGTTCTGTGTGTTACGGGTCTGGGGCTGGGATTCTGGAGCAATATGGAACTTTTCGCTCTGGCACTGGCAATGGCGGCGGCTTTTTCTGCCGTACTTTTGATATTGAAATTTGCAGACAGGAAGAAAAGTATTCCTTTCATACCCTTTATTTTTATTTCTTATGTTTTTCTTCATATACCCGTATGGGCCTGATATTTTAATTTTAAAGAGAGAAAGATTTTCTTCAAATACCCTTTTGGGTTGAAATTTAATTTTAAGGAGAGAAAAAATTTGAATAAAAAGATACAAGCAAGTTTTACTGTAGAAGCCGTAATGGTTATGCCGGTTGTTCTATTTTCCATAGTTTTTATTATATACCTTTCCTTTTATCTTTATGATTATTGCAGGATACAGGGAATTACGGATCTCTTGCTTCATAAGGCGACCTTAAATTTAAAACATGAAGCCGATATCGGGTCGGGAGTGATATTTTATGAAGAAATTGGCAGACAGGGAGTATTTTATCAATCGCTTGGAATATCGGATTCTAAAATACATAATATTGAATGCCGTTTGAAGGAAAAATTGTCGAAAGGACTTTTGGTCACGAAAATTACCGATGTAAACATATCGGCTGATATTTATAATATTTCCGCATGTGTTGAGGGAGAATTTAAGATCCCCGTAAAGGGTGTGGCAAATATGCTGTTTAAAAAAAGAACCGTTAAGGTGGAAGCAAAAAGAGAACTTCATGATCCCGCACAAATTGTACGAATATCCGAGGTGGTCCTGGATTTGGGCTCAAAAATTAAGGGCTTGAATGAGTTGAAAGAAAATCTGAAAGCTTTGCAGGGGCAGCCGTAAAGGAGGAGGGTTATGGAAGTCAGTTATAAAAAAGATCTTCGAAATAATTATCTGGTAATACATGAAGAAGGAAATAAAAATGAAGAAGATTACTGTTTGAAGATGATAAAAGCCAATTCCATACCCGGTATTATAAAACCGGATATTAGAATAATAGATAATAAGATTTTTTACTATTTTGATATCACATCAAAACAATCATTGGCGATCATATATGAAAAAGCTCCGATTAACTATGTAAAGCTTAAAAAAATATTTTTAAATGTGGTTGAAATCATGGATCAGGTCTATGAGTACCTTTTGAATGAAAACGATCTGGTTTTGGAACCGGAATACATGTATGAAGATCTTTCTGCAGGCAAAATACACATGTGTTACCTTCCCCGTTATAATATTGATATAAGAAAACAATTGATTAACCTGATCGAATATTTGATGAACAAAGTGGATTATAAGGACAATGAAGCTGTGCTTTATATATATAATTTATATGCCATCTGCAGGGAAGACGGGTTTTCCTACGAAAAATTTTTATTACAGATAAAAGAAAGCAGAGACGACGGACCCGTCAAGCCGCCGGACAAAATTAGCCGCGGTTCGGGCATTACAAAACCGGAAGTGAATATACATGGGGAAGATGTAAATATACATCAGTGTAAAATAAATTTACCGGACGGTAATGTGGGGGAACCGGAGGAGATGCCGGAAAATGCCAACCTTCTTAAAAAAATTCCGGTTATGGACGAAAAAATCACGGATGATCGGGAAATTTTTTATTATCCATTAAAAACGTACTTATATACCGGCATATGCTGTTTGGGAGCCGTATTAATTTTTGTCATGAGTTTTTACACAAAACTTGTATATAATTCCCTGGGTAACAGAATAGATTACGGAAAGCTGACGGTTTTGATACTTATGGTATTTGTTGCTGCCGGTTATCTGATATCAAAAATCTGGGACAAAAAAAACCGGTTGACCAAAGTTGTAAGAAAGGTGGAATATATCGATCCCAGAAAATACCCCGAGAATCAGGATATCGGTATTATTAACGAAAACACATCGGCATGTACATCTTTTCAAAACACATATTCCTCTAAGAGTATCGGTTTGAAAAATGCGAACGAAGCAGCCGGAGCAATAAATCCTACGGTTTTACTGAATTTTAAAGACGAAAACAATAATCCTACGGTGTTGCTTAATGCGGACAAGCCCACTTCGGGATGCCGTCTTGAACCTAAAGAAAACGATAAATATGACGTTATACGAATGACTGAATTTCCGTTTATTATTGGCAAACAGAAAGGCAACGTGGATTACTTTCTTGATATGGATGTGGTCAGCAGATACCATGTAAAGATAACAAGGGAGGAAGATAAATACTATATAACGGATTTAAACTCCACAAACGGCACCTGTCTTAATAAAAAACCCTTATCCTGCTATCAGAGGTATGAACTGAAAGAAGGAGATGAGGTGACCATAGCCGGAATTGTTTATATGTTCCGCGAAACAGCCTGAGAACGATAATATATAATCAATTTAAAGACCGTGTTTAATACAGTTAAAATCAATATATTTACACAGTCTAAATCAATATAACAGATTTTATTAAGATTATTTAATAATATAACTTGTATTAATCTACCCGTTTCAAATCATACGGATATCATATAGAGTATCGGTCATACTCATATGGCAGCCGCAGGTTTGGAGTGGGTATTTTTTATAATAGGATTTTGCAGAATTATATATTGTAAATATCGGAATAACAATGCTACAATATTATTAAAATTGGGAATTACAGTGAAGTGGGGGTATTTTATATGAAGAAATATGTTATGGCGTTAGATCAGGGGACAACAAGCTCCCGCTGTATTATTTTCGATAAATCAGGGAAAATAATGAGCATGGCGGCAAAAGAATTTACACAGATTTATCCGAAGCCGGGATGGGTGGAGCATGATCCTATGGAAATTTGGTCTACACAGGTATCCGTGGCAACGGAAGCCATGGCCAAGTCGGGTATAGAAGCCGGCGAGATTGCTTCAATAGGAATAACCAACCAGAGGGAGACTACGATTGTATGGAATAAAAACAGCGGCCAGCCTGTATATAATGCCATTGTCTGGCAGTGCAGAAGGACCGCCGACATGGTGGAGGAGCTTAAGAAAAAAGGCCTGGAGTCTTATATAAGGGAAACAACGGGCCTAATTCCGGATGCATATTTTTCCGCCACCAAGATAAAATGGATTCTCGATAATGTTCCAGGGGCAAGAGAAGAAGCGGAAAAAGGGAATCTGCTGTTCGGTACCGTGGATACATGGCTTATCTGGAACCTGACAAAGGGAAGGACATTTGTCACCGACTATACCAATGCTTCAAGAACCATGCTGTTCGATATCAAGAAGCTCGAATGGGACAGAAGGATATTAAAGGAACTTGATATACCCTATGAGATGCTTCCTGAAGTTAAGCCTTCGAGTTACATATACGGGGTAACCGACAGAGCCCTTTTCGGCGAGGAAATTTCCATTTCCGGAGATACGGGGGATCAACAGGCGGCTTTGTTCGGCCAATGTTGTTTTTCAAAAGGAGAAGCCAAAAATACATACGGTACGGGCTGTTTTCTGCTTATGAATACGGGAGAGAATGCGGTTTCCTCAAGACAGGGGCTGCTTACAACCATTGCGGCATGCACGGATAACAAACCGGTGTATGCACTGGAAGGCAGCGTATTCGTTGCAGGTGCAGCCGTACAGTGGTTAAGGGATGAATTGAGATTAATCCGCAATGCAGCCGAAAGTGAGAAGTACGCCAATGAAGTGGAGGATACCAACGGAGTATATGTTATACCCGCCTTCACGGGATTAGGGGCTCCTTATTGGGATCAGTATGCCAGGGGGGCAATTGTCGGCATTACCAGAGGCTGCAACCGTGAACATATAATCCGGGCGACACTGGAATCGATAGCTTACCAGACATTTGATGTTATTAAGGCAATGGAGAAAGACCTGGGAGAAAATATTAAATCCCTGAAAGTGGACGGAGGGGCATCCGCCAATAACTTTTTGATGCAGTTTCAGGCGGATATCCTGGATACTCCGGTTATCAAACCGGAATGTATCGAAACCACAGCCCTGGGAGCGGCTTATCTTTCGGGCCTGGCAGTGGGCTTTTGGAAAGACAGGGAGGAAATAAAGAAGAACTGGGCCCTTTCAAAAACATTTACACCTAATATGAAAAAAGATTACAGGGAAAAACTTTTGAAAGGCTGGCATAAAGCGGTCGGAAGATCTTTTGCATGGGCCCAGGAATAGAATAGGATAAGGATATTATGAGGATAGAAGACGGTATTATAAGACAATTGACGGATAAGGGTTACAGGTGGCTGGATATTAAGATAAATAATATGGACATGTTTTACCGTACAGATTCTTCCGGAGCCGACATAGTTCTTTTTCTTCGGGTTCTTACCGGTACGGAAGTTACGGTTGATGAATATAAGCTGATAATTAATAACATTAAGAATCTTTTTATTGAACGGGGATTTACCGATATTAACCTGTTAGGATTGATTTTTACGGCTTTTGCTGACAGCGCTAAAAAATTCCACCTTGACGAAGACAACCATGTAATAGTGGATATTATAAACAGAAGGCTTATTATATATGAAAATCTGTCGCCTTACTTTTCAGAGCTTACATCATCAATCGAAGAAATTGTTCATGACGAGTCTTATGATGCCGAATTAAATCCGAAAGGTTACGCCGGTAAATATAAAGATTATGCGCATGATAAAATCCAGTGGATCACTTTGATTAATACGATAATAATAGCGGCCAATATAATAATTTATCTGATGGTATATCATACGGGTATTTTCGGCAAAGCCGATGACATTTTGCGCAAGGGCGCCTTATCATGGTATCATGTAAAAGAGCGGAGAGAATACTACAGGATACTTACATCCATGTTTTTGCATTCTGACTTTGAACATCTGATGAATAACATGCTGGTAATGTTCTTTGTGGGTGACAAATTGGAGCGGACGGCAGGAAAGATAAAGTATCTGATTATATATTTCGGATCCGGAATAATTGCAGGTCTTTTTTCCATCGGCTATAATATGATAAAAGGCAATGAAGTTTATTCCATCGGGGCTTCTGGCGCAATCTTCGGCATTGTAGGTGCCATGACATATATTTTGATTGTTAACAAAGGTCGTCTGCAGAATATAAGCAGCAGGCAGATTATACTTTTCACGCTGTTTAGCCTTTACGGGGGAATAGTAAATACCGATGTCGATAATTTTGCCCATATCGGAGGTTTTATCGGAGGAGTTGTTCTGGCACTTCTTTTATACCGCAGGTCTAAAAATAAAAATAACCGAAGAGGACAGGAGGAAAGCAGTTTATGAAAATCAATATCTATTACGGCGGCAGAGGCTTAATTGAGGACCCGACTTTATATGTAATAGGTAAACTCACGGAAGTTCTGGAAGAGTTACGGGTTGAGGTTACCCGTTATAACCTGTGTGAAGAAAAAAATTCTATTGCCCTGCTTCCCAAGACTTTAAAAGAAGCGGACGGCGTAATATTGGCCGTTACGGTGGAATGGATGGGAATAGGCGGATATATGCAGCAGTTCCTGGATGCCTGCTGGCTGTATGGTGACAAGGAAAAACTGGAGAAACTGTATATGTTGCCGGTGGTTACCGCCGGCACCTACGGGGAAAGAGAAGCAATTCTGTATTTGATACAGGCATGGGAGATGCTGGGAGGTATACCTTTGAGCGGCTTATCTGCCTATGTGGAGGACAATGTGGAATTTGAGATGAATCCGGATTATGCCAGGATTATCGAAAAGGAAGCGGAAGAGTTTTACAGGGTTATAAATCAAAAAAGGGTAATGCTGCCCGCCAGTAACAAGATGCTTAGACAAGATCTGCTGAAAAACAATTCCATCGTACTGACTCCTCAGGAAAGTGAACAGCTGTCGATGTATGTCTCCGATGACGAATATGTAAGAAAGCAAAAACAGGACATTGAAGAGCTGACACAGCTTTATAAAAATATGCTTAACGGATCCGAAGCGGAGGCCGGACAGGAATTTATTCATAATTTGAAAGAAAACTTCCGTCCGATTGATGATTTCAAGGCTTCCTTCAGCATTATGCTGTCAGATGTAAACAGAAATCTGGTTATTGAAATTGATGGGAAAAACCTGAAATGCTATTACGGAGATAAAGAGGATGCCGATGTCATCGCAAAAACCACCAGAGAGGTAATGAACAGACTGGTATTGGGAAGGATAACTTTCCAGGGTGCGTTTATGTCCGGTGAATTGAGTGCAAAAGGTAACTTTAAGATACTGCGCACCTTCGACCAGATATTCCAGTTCAATATCCTGTAAGTAAGCCTGTTACGGTATTCGTGCAATTATGCGCAAAAATATTATAGCCTGCTGTTAAGTGCCGGTTAGCCAGTTGAGATAATCCGGCCTTATATTACAATAAAATACATGGCAAAGAATTATTTTATGCTGTTTGTCCCGATTAATATTTTATGATTGGCGTAAGGGCAAAAGAATATTAAAACTGGTCAGGGATTCTGAGGATGTGACACTTATACTGCCCATGTGATTTTCCACGATTCTTTTGGCAAGGGCCAATCCTACTCCGGTACCGCCTTCCTTGTATGTGACAAAAGGCTTGAAAATATTATCAATATTGTCCTCGGGAATAGGTTTACCGTTGTCGTGAACCTGAATTGACAGCATAGGACGGGACTCGGTATTGGTGATACCGGCGGTAATTTCTATAAAATCGCCCGGTGATGTCGCTTCCAGTGCGTTTTTAATGAGGTTCGACATAACCTGTTTTATTTTGGCGGCATCGCAGTAATAGGAAGTAATCGCATCCCGGCACTCAGGCGATATTATTACGGACAAATGTTTTTGCTGGCCTTCCGCCTGGGGTTTATACTGATTTGTGGTTTCTTCAATAAGATTTACCAGATTGGTTTTATCCATGTTAAGGATTGAGCAGGCATTGAGCGCAGAAGCATCGGCCATCATTTTTTCCATTTCGGCAATAAGCTCGAATGTTTGGTCCCAATATTTATAACTTTTGGCTTCGGGATGCTTTATTTCTATGTACTGCAGTGTTCCTTTCAGAAGTGACAGCGGATTTCTTAGTTCATGGATAAACATTGAGGTCATGTTTTTATATTCTTCCCTGACCCTTTTAACTGCTTTTTCAACTTCAGGGTTAATATCCTGGTTCATAATGGCTCCTTTTCGGGATTATTAATCCCCTAACCTTGAAAATATTTACAAATTCTAAATGTATATTAGCAAAGTATAATGAAAATTGCAATAATAAGATAATATAAGAAAGCTGGAGGGATTATATGGATAATTGTGTTTTCTGCAAAATTGCTGCCGGGGACATCTCCTCATCGGTTATTTACGAAGATGACGATTTCAAGGTAATACTGGATATAGCTCCCGCAGCAAAGGGACATGCAATAATTATACCGAAGAGGCATTTTGACGATCTTTATGAACTGGATGATGAGGTTGCACAGAAAGTCCTTAAGGTTGCCAGAAAGGTCGCTACGGCAATGAAGGAAGAGCTCAATTGCGACGGACTCAATTTTCTTCAGAACAACGGTGAGGCTGCCGGACAGAGTGTTTTCCACATCCATTTCCATCTGATACCCAGATATAACGGAGATAATGTAAAAATACCGTGGGCGACAGGCAAATATGAAGAGGGCGAAGCCCAAAAATTAGCCGAAAGAATTGCAAGACATATAAAGTAATTAAATGTAACGGATAATGCAAGGCTGTTGCATAATCCGGATATAAAGACATATACGGGGTTAAAGGATAATCCGTAAATGTGCAGGAAAAAAACACCTGCCGTTTTATTGCCGTCATATGCGAATAATGCAAAAGCGACTAAGGCACATAATGAGTATGGCACTTAGTCAATTATGACGACAAAAAAGCGGCAGGTGTTCTTTTACAGTTATATGAGGTTATATTTTGAGGTAAATATCTGTGTCTTTCGCTAAAGGATGATAAGGCGCTTTTCGTTGATTATAGTTGTGTTTTTTTAATCAGGTCCATAATAATTTCAATGGAATTGTTAAGTTTGCTCTTATTCATTGCATCAATGTATTTTTGCCTGTTCTTCATTACGGTTTCTATGGCTTCCAACAGATTGCTTACGCTTAAGTCTTCTTCTTTAAGTACATATGAGTAACCTTGTTGTTCAAAGGATTCGGCGTTAAGGATCTGATCTCCCCGGCTGGCATTCTGACCGAGGGGAATCAAAATATTAGGAACCCTTAAGGCAAGAAGTTCGCATATGACATTCGCACCTGCCCTCGAAATAACAAGGGTCGATGCCGCGTATAAATCGCTCAGTTCTTTTTTGATATATTCGAATTGCACATAGCCTTTTACATTCTCGAGTTTCGGATCCAAATTCCCTTTACCGCAAAGATGAATTATCTGGTAATCCCTAAGAAGGGTGGGAAGCATACCCCGGATTACATCGTTTATTGTTTTTGAGCCTGTACTGCCGCCTATTATCATTATAACCGGCTTATTGGCGGTGAATCCGCAGAAATCCAGACCTTTTATTCTATTACCGGCAAACAACTCCTTCCGAATGGGTGTACCGGTCAGTACGGCCTTTTCCCTGGGAATATAATCCAATGTTTCGGGAAAATTAACGCATACTTTTTTCGCTGCCGGTATGGCAATTTTGTTTGCAAGACCGGGTGTAATATCCGATTCGTGGATGATAACCGGAATATGGCATGATTTTGCGGCCAAAACTACTGGGACACTTACAAAACCACCTTTGGAAAAAACAATATCGGGTTTCAGCTTATGCAGAATTTTACGCGCTTCAAAATAACCTTTCACTACCCTGAAAGGATCGGTCAGATTTTTTAAATCCAGATATCTTCTTAATTTACCGGACGATATGCCGTAATAAGGGATATGGTACTCTTCGATCAGCCTGCGTTCGATTCCGTTATATGATCCTATGTAATGGATATCGTAGCCTTCTTTCGTAAGAGCAGGCAACAACGCAATGCAGGGAGTTACATGGCCTGCCGTTCCGCCGCCGGTTAAAACAATACGTTTCATCTGGAAGACCTCCATTTCTTTAAGGCTTTGGCCAACTGATCGGGGCATGAAGTAGGCTTTTGTCCGCAGGTGGTTCCTTCAAGTTTATTAATTACGTCATCAACTTTCATTCCTACAAGAAGGCGGGAAAGACCGCTGGTATTTCCGGCACATCCGTTTTTAAATTTTACGGATTTTATAATACCGTCATCTTCGATTTCGATATCAATTTCCGTACAACATACACCGGAAGTTTTATATATCATGGAAAACATCCTTTCTTTTGTCCGATACGTTTATGTTATTTTTCATGGTGAATACATTTTAGCTTACCCATGCTATTTTTGCAAATATTTTTTGAAGTAGGCAAACAAGTGTTTGATAAGTATGGAATAATGTGGTATAATCTTCATTAACATGACATAAATTGTCTATATTGTTCATGACAAGGGGTTGATTATAAATGACCACCCTCTATACCGGGCCTAATATTAAGGATTATTGCTGGAATGCCGGAGAGGTTTACAGGGAATATGGACTGGGGCCGGATATGCGCTGCAATGAAGCAAGCCAAAGGTTCCTATTTCCATTAAGGAGCGGGAGCCTGCTGTCTGCTGATAGATCCGACTGAGAAGCTGGCTGCAGCATGGTTTGTACCATTTGTAAACGACCTATGGTTTGCCGAAGGTTTCAATGAGTGAATAAGACAAAAGCCTGATGTATTGCACACAAAACATAATATCGGGAATTTGGCCTGGGAAATAATAATAATATGGTGCAACATTTATTTTGGCAACTAATTTTTAAAAGCTGTGGAACAACTTGCAAGAAATGTTATAATAATTAATAAATACAAGACCACCAGGAGGGACTTTATGAAAAAAATTGGAATTATTGGAGCAATGGAAGAGGAAGTGGAAAGATTAAAGGACAGGATGCAGAATGTGAGCGTCAGCAGGATAGCGTCCATGGATTTTTATGAAGGCAGTTTTGACGGTACACCCGTAGTCGTGGTCCGAAGCGGCATAGGCAAAGTTAATACGGCCATATGTACACAGATTCTTGCAGACAGGTTCGGCATCGATATGGTTATAAATACAGGAGTGGCAGGGTCTTTAAGAAAGGAAATCGATATAGCCGATATAGTCCTTTCAACGGATGCCTTGCAGCATGATTTGGATGCCACAGGTTTCGGATACAAGGTCGGAGAAATTCCGCAGATGGAGAGATCGGTTTTTGAGGCGGACAAAAATCTTATCGATTTGGCCGAAGAAATATGCAAAGAGGTTCTTCCTTCCGTGGGAGTCCATAAAGGGAGAATTGTAAGCGGAGACCAGTTTATATGGGATACCAGGAAAAAAGAATGGCTTGCGGAGACATTTAACGGATACTGTACAGAGATGGAAGGGGCGGCCATTGCCCATGCGGCATATCTTAACAACATTCCGTTTCTTATTATAAGAGCCATATCCGACAAGGCAGATCACAGCGCCGAGATGGCTTTTAACGAGTTTGAAGCCATAGCCATAGATAATTCGGTAAAGTTATTGACGGAATTAATCAGACGCATTGGGTAATAATGTAATTTTGTTGATCGATGTATCGGGTATTGTTATAATTTTTTTGAAAACATATTGCCATACAGGGGAGGAACTGCCATGGACAGCCGGGAAAAGATCGCCGGGATTATTGATAATATTGAACAAATAATTGTCGGCAAGAGGGAAGTAATTGAATATACCGTAATTACTTTGCTCGCGGGAGGCCATCTTTTGCTGGAGGACGTCCCGGGAGTCGGAAAGACCACTTTGGCTAAAGCTTTGGCTCAGACCATCGACTGCGGATTCACCAGAATTCAGTTTACTCCGGATACCTTACCCAGCGATATAACCGGGCTGTCTGTTTATAATATGCAGACCGGGCGGTTTGAATATTCCGAGGGTGCCATTATGAACAACATAATTCTCGCGGATGAGATTAACCGCACATCGCCCAAGACTCAGGCAAGCCTTTTGGAAGCCATGGAGGAAAGGCAGGTAACGGTGGACGGAATTACCCATCCCCTGCCCAAACCTTTTATGGTAATCGCCACCCAAAATCCTGTGGACTATCTTGGAACTTATAATCTGCCCGAGGCCCAGTTGGATCGTTTTATGATGAAGTTATCCATAGGATACCCTTCCTTGCCTGATGAACAGATGATGGCTGACAGATTTCTTGGCAAAAAACTGAACAGAAAACTGGATCCGGTAGCGGATAAAGCTACGATAATAAAAATGCAGGAGGAAGCAGCCGACATTAAAGTTAACCGCGATTTAATTAATTTTATAACAAGATTTATACATGAAACGAGAAAGGACAGCAATATTTCCCTCGGAGCGAGTCCCAGAGCGGGCCTGGCCCTTATAAGAGCCGCCCAGGCCAGAGCCTATATCAAAGGCAGAACTTACTGCATACCGGATGATATCCTGGACTTGATCGTACCTGTAATTGCCCACAGGATTATTCTTTCGCCGGAAGCGAAACTGGCAAAGGTAAAAACAGAAAAAGTCCTGAAAGATATTTTATCAAAAATTCCGATACCGGTACTGAGCTAAGCGCGGTGGACTATGTGTTGCTGATGATGATTGAAACGAACGCCGTTGTATGAGTTATGATGTGTATTAAGGTTCTTTAGTTTATACACGTATTAAATAGTACATAGATAAGGGATAAATAATGAAGGCAAACCGTTTAATCTGTATTCTCTTCATAATCGGAAGCGTTATATTTGCCTCATTTTACGGAGGCAATATTTCATATGCCCTTTTGTATGTTTCTGTTTTTGTGCCCGTAGTATCATTTCTATATACCGTGTATGTATATGCCCGTTTTAAGATTTACCAGTCCCTGGACAGTCATATGGTTGTCAAGGGAGACTGGAATAACTATTCATTTGTTTTGGGTAATGAAGACTTCATCACTTTTCGGAACGTCAAAGTAAATTTTCTTTATGACAAATCCACTATTAAAAAAACCGACGAAACTCTTGAATTTTCACTTTTGCCCGGTGAAAGCGAGCACATGGAAACACAGATACGGTGCAATTACCGGGGAGAATATTATATAGGGGTAAAATCAGTTGAAATAACTGATTTTTTATATCTGTTTGCAATAACCTATCCCATATCGTCCAAGCTTAAGGTTGTGGTGCTGCCCAGAATACTTAAGCTGGAACAGTTGGGGATAGCGCCGGCTTTTATAGATCCCAAAAATCCGGTTCATTACAGCAATACCGTGGAGGAGGAGCTTAATACGGAGGTCCGCAGGTACATCCCGGGGGACAATAAGAAAAGAATTCATTGGAAGGCATCGGCCAAGGTGGGGGAGCTCCTAAGCAGGAAATATTATAAGAAGCCCAAAGCCGAAGCGGTATTATTCATGGACCTTATGAAAATTGAGGCGACGGAGCTGAATGTGATTATTGCCGAAGATAAAATTATCGAGAGCATTCTTGCTGTGGCCAATTATTATGTCTCCCATAATATAGCCTGCAATATAATATTTGATATGGGTGGCGCAAGGCAGATACCCGTTTATTCCAAAAGAGATTTTAATGCCTTTTACGAGTATTGCGCCAACATCCGCTTTAATGCCGGAACACCGGTCGGTGAACTTATGAGCCAGAGGCTCCAAAGGGGTGATGACGGAAATTTCTATCTGGTTGCTACAAACAGACTGGATAAGGATTTGTATTTTACTTCCCTAAAGGTTATATCCCAGGGAAACCGGATTTGTATTTTATACATAAGTGATGACGTATCCGAAGCGACCAAGGCCTTAACGGACGATTTAACGAAGGCTGGGGCGGATGTATATCATATCCTGCCCGGTGACGAAATCGAAGAAATCCTGGGTAAAAAAGCGATATAGATTTATTTACAGGGTGAAATATATGCTTATTTATAAAGAAAAGGCTTATCAAATCTATCTTTCATTTCTTCAAACGGTGCTGACATTTGCTTTTGCATGGTGGATAAATAAATATTTTGTGCTTAAGATTCCGGTAATTGTTTGCATCCTGTATTGTCTTGCCTTTGGAATATTCATATATTTATTTGATAACAGTAAAAACAGCGCCGTCAGATTTGTGGCGCTTCTTGGCCTGCCGTTGTCGTTGGGCCTGTTGTTCTTAATATTCAGGACAAATCCCTTTTTATGGGCGAAAAATATTATTGTTTGGTGTATCGAATACAACCGTACCGACGAAATGTATGAACCGTTGCCGGCATATACGGTCCTTGCGGTTGTTTCATGCCTTGCAGGTATCCTGTTGTGTTTTTTTATAAAAAAACTGACGGGACGGGTGGTTTTGGCGGCGTTAGTATTTACGGCGTTTATTGTGCTGGGTATCTTAAAAATCAACACGGACAAGGTGGTTGTCGGTATCGGCATTTTTTATATACTATGTTCTATTATAGAATTAAGTGGCGTAATTTACAGCAAAAAATCCGGAAAAGAAGACAAGAAAGAAGGTATCCTGTATCTGCTTCCTGTATGCCTGCTTCTTACCGCAATTTCAGTCGTGCTTCCTTCAAGACCCGATCCCATACAATGGAACGGTGTAAAGAGATTATATTATACTGTAAGAGATCAGATCGACAAACTGGTGACCGAATGGGAATTTTTAACCGGTGACGGTGACGGCGTATTTTCCATATCATTAAGCGGATATTCTGAAGACGGCAGCCTGGATAATGAAGATTTGGCTGAAAATAATAAGATCGCATTAATTATAAAGGGGCGTAAGGGAAATTCCTCCCTGTACCTGACGGGTTCGGTCAGTGACACATATACCGGATACAGTTGGGAAAGGAGCGAAGAAAGTTATTTACCCGGAGAAGAGGAATATATGCTGGATTACGCCGAACTGATTTACTCTTTGTCAAGGATGGATCCGCAGATTATAGAGGAAGACAGGCTTTTAAAAAGAGCATCCATAAACATATTCTACAACAACATAAAAACGAGAAGCTTCTTCTATCCGGCAAAAAGTTACCGTTATGAGTTCCTTAAAGCCGTCAAGGAGCCGGATTCGCAAAGAGCCGGTATTACTTTCCCCAAAGCAATGGGAGATAAGGTTGCCTATTCCATATCATACTGCGAATTGAATCTGCCGGAACCGGAATTTCAGGATATGCTAAGGGCTTCCGACAGTTTTTCATACGAAAAAGAAGAAGATATTGATTTGGATCGGATTGCGTCACTGAAAAATAAATTCCCTGTAGGAGACAGCGAAAAATTTGCCCTGAACAGGGATGATTTTCATGAGCTTTTCGGAAAACGGGCCGAAATTATTCGGAAAACGTATACGCAGCTTCCGGAGGACTTGCCTGGCAGGGTGAAAGAACTTGCCATAGAAATAACCGCCGATAAAGGCAGCGATTATGATAAACTTAAGGCAATCGAAAATTATCTGCTTCAGTATACTTACAGCCAGACTCCGGGAAAGGTCCCCGAAGGGCATGATTTTGTGGATTATTTTTTGTTTGTGAATAAAAAGGGTTATTGCACTTCTTATGCGACTGCCATGGCTGTTCTGGCAAGGTGCATAGGAATTCCGACCCGCTATGTGGAGGGATTCCTGGTGGATTATTCCGACAAGACGGACGGCGGTTTTCTTGTAAGAAACAGTGACGCCCATGCATGGGTGGAAGCGTATTTTGAAGGAGTAGGCTGGATCCCTTTTGAACCCACGCCCAATGTCCATGAGTTAAGATATACGGCTTGGCCTTCGAAATTTAAAGAATCCGGTAATGATATTAACGGACACAGTATGAGGGCTCCGCAGGAAGCCCCTGGGGAACAACCTTCCGAAGCAGACGGTAAAAACTCTGAAATAAGGGGAAAATACGGCGACATTTTCATATGGGTTACCGCTGCTTTAGGGATTATTTTAATTCTTTTTGGGGCAATGATATGCTATTACCTTATACTGCGGCACAAATACAGAAAAGAGTTTATGAGAGCCGATTACAGCAGTAAAATGTATATGCTTTTTATCGGGATTCTGATGATGCTGAAATATGAGGGATTTATTATGGGAAAACAGGAAACATTGCTTATGTTTTCCGATAAGGTAAAGGACACATACCGGTATGGAAATATTAATTTCGGTGATGTGGCGGAAATCTATATGGCCTACCGATACGGGGAGATACCGGTAACCAAAGAAGATTTTGACACTGTGAATATTTTTTATAAAGGATTGGCGGAATACCGGAAAAGCAAAACCCGAAAAATAAAGAGGTTTTTTGAGGATTTTGCGTTCCTTATAAGGAGGCATGGCATAAGCGGCTTCAGTTAAGATTTATGATTTTTACGCCGGTGTAGTAATGGGTCAGTATTTCTTTATATGTATGCCCTTCTTCCGCCATGGCATTGGCTCCGTACTGACTTAAACCGACTCCGTGGCCCACGCCGGTGCATATGATTCTAACCGTTCCTTCATAATCTTCGATATGAAAATTATTTGAATTAAGTCCCAGAACCTTGGCAAACTCTTCTCCCGATACGGTTAAAGAGCCAAGGTTTATTTTTGTTACATATCCGGTACTGTCCCTTTCGGTTACGGTTACATCCCGGAAAAAAGTATCTTCGCTTATGTCCGCCGAAGGGTATTTTTGCTTTAAAATACCGACAATGTTCTCCGGTTCATATTCGGTAATCCTTAAGTAATTGACGGAGGTTACATCCTGTTTGCTGGACACGCTGACAAGATAGGGTATGTCGATACCCCAAGCTTCTTTTGCGCTTCTGGTATATCCCGTTCCCGTACCGAAAAAAACAGGCAATACCAGGTCATTTTCATAAACCATTACCTCATCCTTGGTTGCGTAGATGGCATTTTCCAGTTTGGAAAAATATTGTACATAATTATCACTGCCCCAATATTGTTCCATTTCGTCCGGATCTATATAAGACAGTCCCAGCTCCAGGGTGCCGAATTCCTTCCTGTCAGGATCTTCTTTCGAAAGCAGGGCCATATTATACAGGGCATAGGTACGGCAGATGACGGCCTGGGCTTTCAACGCTTCTATATGATATGCGGCGGGCATGTTGGCGGCGACAACACCTATCAGATAGCGGTCAAAGTCCAGGGTCTGTCTGATACCGTTTTGCTCATAATATATATTGTAATCCATGGTTTCTATCGAGGGAATGTCACCTTTATCCGATATTATAAGGGTTAGGATAAAGGGAAGCAGCAGGACGAAGATAATTACGATCGAAAGCTTTAGCAAAACCTTCTTCATTTTTACTCCTAAATATTAATATTGATACATTATATTTTAAAAAAGGTTGTTTATGTATGCCAAAACTGGGCCAATTTATAGTTATTTAATAAAATGCAATAAAAGTTTATTTGACTGGAACGAGGCGTAAGGATAAGATTTGAATAACAGGAGGATTGTTATGAGAGAAAAAATAAGAAGGTTCATGATGGGCCGATATGGCATAGATTCATTAGGCAGGTTTTTATTGGGGCTGGCGCTGGTTTTGCTGCTTTTATCAAGATTTTTCCTTAGAAGTATATTATATATTTTGTCGTTCACTATTCTTGTTATTGTATACTACAGGATGTTTTCCAGGGATATAGACAGGCGCTACAGAGAAAATCAGCTTTTTCTCGAATACAGGAATAAAATAAATAATAATATCCAAAGACAAAAATACATGTTAAGGCAAAGGAGGATTTACCATATATACCGCTGCCCGGGCTGCGGCCAGAAAATAAGAATCCCCAGAGGTAAAGGCAAAGTGCAGATTGCATGTCCGAAATGCAAAACCAGGTTCATCAAAAGAAGCTAGTGCCTGTTAATAATAGTGGGTTTTATATCAATATCGGAGATTATTTTAGATTAATTGGAAAGAGGAGCTGCCGCATAAATTATCGGAATGCAGATATAACCGTAATGCACCGTTACATTCTTAAATAATGCGACAGCTCCTGATTTTTTAAAAAAATTGATACAAGGAAGTGGAAGCACCGTCAGTTTTGCGATAATCATTCGTTGATAACATTAATTTGGCACATTTTCATGGCTTCAAGGGCATTTTTGTGGCTTTGGGGAGTTACACCCGCGCAGCAGGAAGCGTCAACGGTTATTCCGGCTTCCGGCAGAAAAGCCTTTAACATAATTGCATTTGATATTACACAGATATCCGTACAAAGGCCGACAAATTCGAATTCGGCTTCTTTATAGTTTTCCGCAAGGTAGTCCATTAAGGATACGGAGCCGAAGGTATTTTTATCAAATATCAAAGAATCAGCCGTATCCAGTTCGGATGAGATTGCCCAGCCGTCGGAGCCTTTTATGCAGTGTTCTACCGGCAGCTTTCTGCCTTCCTGGGTCTTAAGGTAATTCCTGTCATGGGTATCTCTTGTAAATATAACCGGATTGCCGGATTTCTTGTATTCTTCAATCTTTCTTTTTACGTTAGTTACTATGGCGGCGGCTTCTTTGGTTCCCAAAGCTCCGTCTATAAAATCGTTTTGCATATCAATAACGATTAATACTTTCTTCATCCATGCGCCTCCCTGTTTTTGTCCGTGTTAAGATGATAATATTGTCAAAATTACAGATTGTCAAGAATAAACAGAAAAGAAAAAATACATATGCGCAAAATACAAGCCGGGATATAATCTGCAGAGACCGGTTTTAAGCAAGCTGAGGCTACATTGAAATATTTAACATGTAAGAAAATATATTATATTTATAAATATTGACAAATAATTTGTCTGCTGTTATAATGCCTTTAACTTTAAAGTATTACATATAAATTGAATATGAAAAAACCGATGAGCAAGAATAGTAGGAATGATTTTTGCATGCAGAGAGCCGCCGGCGGTGGGAAAGCGGTTGCAAAAATGATTCCGAATGGACTTGCGAGGGAAGCCCGAAATCACCGCAGAGTAGGAGCTTACGGGGAGCCTGCCCGTTATCAGCCGAAATAAGAGCGGCCGATCTGTTCGGCAATGAGGGTGGCACCGCAGAAGTCTGAGCTTTTGTCCCTGCATAAAGCAGTGGCAAGAGCTTTTTTTATACAACGGGATTCTTAAAAATTTCCGTAAGCCGGGAATGTTCAGGCGGGATACATGTCAAATGCCTGAAAAATACATGGTAATTATGGGATACGCAAATTAAACTTAGGTGTCACGCTTCGGAGTAATGAATACAATTAAACAACAATTGAATTTAATAACCGGATGTTAATGATTTGTCTGATAAAAAAGGGGAGTGAGGTTATGCCGGAGGGAAGATTTGGAATCTACGGAGGCCGGTACATACCGGAAACCTTGATGAAGGCGGTTACGGAGCTTGAGGAGGCATACAATTACTACAAAAAGGACAAAGAATTTAATGAAGAATTACGGTATCTTCTGACCAATTATGCGGGCAGGCCTTCCCTTTTGTATTTTGCCAGAAACATGACCGAGGATTTAAAGGGGGCAAAAATATACCTGAAAAGGGAAGACCTGAATCATACGGGTTCCCATAAAATAAACAATGTATTGGGCCAGATTCTGCTGGCAAAGAAGATGGGGAAAACCAGGGTGATAGCCGAAACGGGAGCCGGCCAGCATGGGGTGGCTACTGCAACCGCGGCGGCATTGCTGGGACTGGAATGTGAAATCTTCATGGGCAAGGAAGATATGAAACGCCAAGCCCTTAACGTATTCAGGATGAAGCTGTTGGGAGCCAGGGTTCATGCGGTGACATCAGGAACTCAGACATTAAAGGATGCGGTGAATGAAACCTTGCGGGAATGGACTAAAAGGGTTGAAGACACTCATTATGTCATAGGTTCGGTAATGGGCCCCCATCCGTTTCCGGAGATGGTAAGGGATTTTCAAAGCGTAATAGGGAAAGAGGTCAAAGAGCAGCTTCTTGCGGCCGAAGGAAAACTTCCTGACGTAATTCTTGCCTGTGTAGGCGGAGGCAGCAATGCGATGGGTATTTTCTACGACTTTATAGGCAATCCGGAGGTTAAGCTGATAGGCTGCGAGGCGGCGGGAGAAGGGGTGGATACGGATCGTACCGCTGCTACCATGGCAACGGGGAAAGTCGGAATATTTCACGGAATGAAATCTTATTTTTGCCAGGATAAATATGGCCAGATAGCGCCGGTTTATACCATTTCAGCCGGACTTGACTATCCGGGCATAGGCCCTGAGCATGCTTACCTTTGGGATACAGGAAGGGTGAAGTATGTGGCGGTTACAGACAGGGAAGCGGTGGAGGCCTTCGAATATCTGTCAAGAACCGAAGGAATTGTTCCGGCTATTGAAAGCGCCCATGCGGTAGCATACGGGATGAAACTGGCGCCCGAAATGAAAAGGGATGAAATCATGGTTATCAATTTATCCGGAAGAGGAGATAAGGATGTGGCTGCAATAGCCCGTTACTTGGGGGAGGATGTTTATGAATAGGATTAAGAGAGTTTTTGCAAACGGGAAAGCCTTTATCCCCTTTATAACGGCAGGGGATCCCGATCTTGATGTAACCGAACGGCTGGTATACGGATTGGCCGAAACGGGAGCGGATCTTATTGAACTGGGGATTCCGTTTTCCGATCCGGTGGCGGAAGGGCCTGTAATCCAGGCGGCGGATTGTCGTGCATTGAGAGCCGGAGTGACCACTGATATAATTTTTGATTTGGTAAGCAGGATTAGGAAGTCCTGCGATATTCCCCTGGCGTTTATGACTTACATGAATCCGGTCTTTTCCTACGGTACGGAACGTTTTATAAAAATGAGCAAAGAGGTTGGTATAGATGCTGTTATTATACCCGATCTGCCTTTCGAGGAAAAGGATGAGGTAAAACCATACTGTAATAAATACGGTATTTCATTTATTTCAATGATTGCACCCACGTCAAAAGAACGGATAGTTAAAATTGCCGCCCAGGCGGAAGGGTTTATCTACTGTGTTTCGTCGCTGGGGGTGACCGGTATCAGGGAAAAAATCGGTTCCGATGCGGCCCATATGATTAAAAGCGTAAAAGCTGTTAAAGACATTCCGTGTGCCGTAGGTTTCGGAATATCCACTCCAGAACAGGCGAAAGCCATGGCTTATATATCCGACGGGGTTATAGTCGGAAGTGCCATAGTTAAGATAATTGAACGGTACGGAAAAAAGTGCATAGAGCCTGTAAAGGAATATGCCGGGACTATTATAGAAGCGATAAGATGAAAACCTGCATCTTGTATATTTTGAAAAAAAGACATATACTGGAATTATAAATCAAAACCGGAGGAAATGGGATGCCTAACAAAGTTTTGATTATAGATGACGATACTGAACTGTGTGCTTTAATGAAAAAATGTGCCGCTCAAAAAGGGCTGGAGGCGGATCTCGCCTATACCGGCCAGGAAGGGCTTTCAAAACTTGCGGATAATAATGACGCATATTGCCTGGTGATATTGGACGTTATGCTGCCGGGTATGGACGGTTTTAAGGTATTGACGCAGCTGCGCAAAAGCAGCACCGTTCCCGTACTCATGCTTACGGCGAAAGGGGATGAAGCAGATAAGGTAACAGGTTTAAGCCTCGGTGCAGACGATTATCTTACAAAACCTTTCAGTATCAACGAGCTTATGGCGCGGATGGAATCATTGATAAGGCGATATACGACATTCAATAAAGGCATACCGTCCGATATTATATATCTGAAGAATATGGTGATTGACATAATGAACCGGACCGTCAGCGTAAACGGCAGAATAATTGATTTGACCGGTAAAGAGTTCGATTTACTGGTATTTTTGGCTTCCAACAAGGGGCGGGTTTTTACCAAAAAGCAAATATATACCCAGGTTTGGAAGGACGAATACGCCTTTGACGATAACAATATAATGTCATTCATCAGTAAACTCAGAAAAAAGATTGAACCCAATCCGGAAAATCCGTTTTATATACTGACAGTACATGGGGTCGGTTATCGCTTCAACAAGGAGGCGTAAACATGAATTGGACTACTGTTTTTATTTGTTCTACCGTTATATGCGTTTGTATTATTATATATCTGCTGTCGAAACTGTTCCGTGTCAAGCAACAGCTTTCTGCCATCAAAGAGGCGCTTGAAGATATAAAAAACGGAAATCCTAACCGGCGCATACTTACACGGGAAAATGATATGACAAAATCAATCTGCTACAGTATAAATGAGATTGCCGCCAATAATCAGGCACAGTTGATAAAACTGAAAAAATCCGAACAGGTATATAAACGGCTTATGACGAGCCTTTCCCATGACGTTAAAACACCTTTGGCATCGTTGGTAGGCTATCTGGAAGCGGTTCAGGAAAAAATAGTTACGGAAAAGGAAAAAGAAGAATACATCGGGGTGGCATTGGAGAAGGCGCACCGTTTGAAAGATTTTGTGGAGGCCCTGTTTGAATGGGTGAAGCTGGATGCCGGAGATGAGGCGTTTCATTTTGAGACGTTGGATCTGAACGAGCTGAGCCGGGATATTCTGACGGACTGGATACCTGTGCTGGAGGAAAAAGGTTTCTTATATGATATTGATATTCCGGAAACTGAATGTAACATGCAACTGGATAAAAATGCTTACAGGCGTATTTTAAATAATCTTGTTCAAAATGTCATTATACATAGCCATGGCAGCAGGTTGTCCGTCCACATTTCGGAGGACGAACGGCAGGCGGAAATTATTGTGGCCGATAACGGTAAGGGAATACCGAAAAAGGATCTACCCCATATTTTTGAACGTTTGTATCAGGGAGACGAATCCCGCACAGGCAGGGGTAACGGTCTCGGATTATCCATTGCCAAAGAACTTGTTACGGTACACGGCGGCACAATTAATGCAAAATGCCCGCCTTCCGGGGGGACAGTAATAAAAATAACACTTCCCAAAAAAACTATTTACAATTTATAAGGGTATACAGGTGAATCTGTTTGATTATATCTGTATACCCTGTTTTTTTATAAGTTGTTCTGCCATATACCGTCTGCTATACAACCGAAAGGCAAGGATATGACTTGCGCAATATGAAGTTAACCTGCAAACCGATTGACTTTTGCAAAATACAAAGGTATCAATTAGGCAAACAAAAGACAAACTGATTAAACGGCACAGGAAAAACAAGAAAAAAGCAAGAATTCGGCAAGGTTTTGGCAAGGTTTATCATATAGAATGGAGGAGAAAGGAGCAAAAACATGTGGGTAATAATTCAAACGGAAATTTTAAAATTAAAACGCAGAAAATTCATATGGTCCGTATTTGCTTTGACTACGCTTCTGGCTGTCCTGGCGATAGAGCGTGCCTGCAGCATTTCAAGGTACAGCAGCCTTATGGACAGTTTCGGCGATTTATATACCATGGCTTTTAAGAACCTCGCTACGGTTTTCCTTCCTGTAGTTTTAGGCATGTTTGCTACGGCACTGTTTTTCGATGAACATAAAAACAATACTTTGAAGGAAATATTGATTGTACCTGTAACCAAGTTTCAGCTTTATTTTTCCAAAATTATTGCCGTGTTTCTGCTGTCCCTTGGCCTGTGTTTATACACATTTATACTTACCGTACTGGGAGGATTTATTGCCGGTGGATTTCCGGATCTGAATTTTGCAACTGTCCGGCAGGCGCTTGCGCTGTTTGCGGAAGGGGCCGTACTTGTCCCGCTGGCAATACTGCCCGTTGTTTTTCCGGCGGTGGCGGGCAAGGGGTATATCCTTCCGATCGGTGCGGTCCTTTTATACCTGCTTCCGGTCATAATTTTGCCGGCGCCTCTTATGGGAGTTCATCCTTTGGCCAGCGCATTATGTATATACAGTTATTCTTCTCCGGCAGCAAAAGATATGGTGTACAGGTTATCGCAGATTACGGAAGAAACTTTATATTTGCCCAGGTACTGGGTGTGCCTGGCCGATATATTGGTTGCGGCATTATTATTCAGCATGCTTTCGGTCATTACACTAAAAAAACAGGAACTTTAAAGGAGGAAAACGATGAAAATGAATAAGCGGATTTTATTTCTGCTGTTTATGATATTCACATTCACTTTAACGGCCTGCCAGAAAAAAGCCGAACCGGCTGATACACCCGATGAAGATGAAATAATAAAGGAGGCCACGGAATATTTTGAACAGATGCGGGCCGGTGATTTCGACACTTTTTATAATGCCTTGCCGGAGGGAGTAAAAAAACAGACAAAGTCTCCTCAAACCATACAGAAGGCATGGGATGAAGCAGCAGAAAAAGCCGGGGGACTGCCGGAAGACAGTGAACCGGAAGTGACCTGCTATGGTACGGAAAAGTCCGATCAAATACGGGTGGAGTTTGTCATTCCATGCGAAAAAGAAGATTTTAAAGTATTAATAAATTACGACAGCAGCGGAAGACTTTATAATTACGTTATTTGGAAAAACAATTAAGAGAGGGAAGGAATATGTGTGAAATAATAATCGAAACCAGGCAATTGACTAAAGCATATGGTGACCAAACCGCAGTCAATAATGTAAATCTTCATGCAAAAAAGGGCCGTATTTACGGACTGCTTGGACGTAACGGAGCGGGCAAAACAACAATTATGAAAATGCTTTTGGGGCTTACTTCCATAACATTTGGCGAAGCCTATATTTTCGGTCAAAACATTAAGGGAAATGAAAAACGGATTTATCCCCGTATCGGAGCGATTATAGAAACGCCCGGTTTTTATCCCAATTTGACGGGGACGGAAAATCTTGAAATTTTTGCGAAGCTGAGGGGCACCACAAAACCTGATGCGGTAAAGAAAGCTCTTGAGATTGTCGGACTCCCGTATAAGGATAAAAAGGTATTTGGCAAGTATTCCTTAGGCATGAAACAGAGACTGGGAATCGCGAATGCCATTCTGCATGATCCTGAACTTCTGATACTGGACGAACCCACAAACGGACTTGATCCTATCGGAATTGCAGAAGTTAGAAATTTTATCCGCAATTTGTGTGTGGAACACGGAAAAACAATTCTTATTTCAAGCCACATTCTTTCGGAGATATCATTGCTTGCTGACGATATCGGTATTATTCATAACGGGGTTTTGCTGGAGGAATGCAGCATGGCGGAGCTTCAAAAGAAAAACAGCAGATATATCCGGCTGCAGGTATCCGACACGACTAAAGCGGCCGTTATATTGGAGCAAAAATTCCGCATAAAAGAATATTCCATTCAGGATAATCAGACCATACTGGTATACGATACAGGCCATGATATGGCTGAGATAAACAGAACGCTTATGCTCGAAGATGTTTCCGTAATCAGTTCACAACTTTGCAATAACACACTGGAGGATTATTTTAAAAAGGTTACGGGAGGAGAAGGAATTGCTTAATCTTATAATGACAGAATTTGTAAAATTTCGCCGCAGGAGATTTATTTGGCTCATGCTTTTGGCAGCTTTTTTAATGCCTTTTGCAGCCGTATTCTATTTTGGCCCGGAAAGCCGGGAAATTGAAGCGATGGCTTTTTATAAATTTGCGGCTTTTTCTTATACATCCTGGATTGTGTTACCGATTGTGCTTGGGCTTTTATGTACCATGCTTATGTATGATGAATATCAGAATAACATGTTTAAACAGCTATGGATTATTCCGGTCAATAAAATGAGTTTCTTTATCAGCAAATTTATTGTTGTTTTTGCCTATTCCTTATGCTTTATGGCGCTTACAGCCTTTATCTCCGTTTTGACTGGAATAGCAGCCGGTATTATCAGCTTTACTGCTGACAGTTTTTATTTCTTACTGATTAAATGTTTAGAAATCGGTGTTTTGACGCCTTTTGCCATGATACCGGTCCTTACGGTGGCCGCTTCACAAAAAGGCTACATCCTGCCGGTATGCTTTGCGATAGTTTATACGTTTACCGGTTTTATATTTTTAATGGTTAATATGTACCTTCATCCTCTGTCCGATACAGCCGCCGTTTTACTGCGTAATATAGACGGGGTTATACTGAACAAACCTGTGAATATAAGATTGGCTTTTCTGAGTATCGGTTTATGGGACTCGGTTTTTGCCCTATCGGCAAAAGCCGCATTAAATAAAGACAGTAGGTGAATCGAAATGAAAACATTATTGTGGGCTGAACACCAGAAACTGAAACGTTCAAAGGTTTTATGGATTGCAGTTTTTGCAGTCGTTATGGTAAGCTTAACAGTTTTCCTTCAGGGTCAGTTTACTTACTACGACAAGCGGTATATAGACAATGCTTTCTGGTATATGACCGCCATGCAGTCTTTGGGTGGTATATATGTTTTTCCTGCAATTATATCATTGCTGGGGAGTTACCTTATTTGCCGTGAGGAACAGGATGATACGCTGAAATCTCTTTATCTTATTCACGTGAACTTATCGGACCTGATAGGGGTAAAATTGATCATGACCGGATTCTTTTCCGTTGTTTTGTACGTTTTTCTGTTTACGGTTACCCTGGTGGTGGAAGCTGGCCTTCATATACATTTGCTTAGTGCCGGCAGGGTTCTCAATTTTGCCAGAATATATATTTTGGAAGGTATTTGCCTGTTTTTGGCGGTGTCTCCCGTAATTGCCGTAACATACAGATTAAAAAAAGGATACTGGCTCTCTCTTATATTTGCGGAAATATATTCTTTTCTCAGCCTTTTTATATGGCAGAGCAAATTGCTCTTCTTATATCCCATTACGGCCGCTTTTTGTGTGGCAGGCTATTACGAAACAACTCCGATCCAGTTTATTATAAGCATGCTCAGTCTGCTGTTATGCGGTGCAGTGTCTTTAATGCTGTTATACAGATTATATAAAAGATTTTAAATTTGCCGAGTATAGCCATAACATATAATATAAATTATAAAATCTGTCTGTCTTTTTTCTGTTTTTATGAACCTCTGAAAATTTTCATACTATATTATATTATCCAGATTTATTTTACTCTGCTTTGCATTTCGAAACACCCTGGCAGAATCAGCCTGTTTGTAATTGCAAATTCATAAATTAGATGTAATGGAGAATTATGGTTGACAACGGAGGAATAAATACATATAATATTTATATGTTTAGTATATATTACTTGAAAATGCAGAGAGGAACAGGAAAAATGAAACAAGATCTTATCCTTTTAGCCAGGAGTATTCTTTTTGATATGTGTATGCAGAAGATGGGCATGGAAGACATGTGCATGCCTTGTTGTGCTACGCATGAATATTCCGAAAACGGCTGACAGGATAAATCTATTCTTGCAGGCTGACAGAAGCAGTTGGGATAGAGATATCCTGACTGCTTTTTCTATATTCAGGGATTTATGTAACTGGAAAGGACAGGAACATTTCATCTGTGCACCGCATTGCAGTCGGAAGAAACCAGAAAATTTATAGAAGAAACATATAACGGCGCAGTAATACCGGCAAAGAATGATTTATGAATTTGACATTTTAAAAACTGTAATCAGTTGTGGGTAACTTCCATGGAGTAATGACAAACTCAATGCAGTAAAAGATGAATAACAAAGTTTATGAAGTTTTTATGAACAAATATTAATATAAAAAATATTTTAATAAACAAATAAGGATAAAAATATATGACTTGTGCTGTGAAACAAAAGATTATAAAAACTTTTTTAGTTTATAAATGTATTTACTGTGAGGTGGCAGGATGAAGAATCGCTTGTGGAATACTTTTCAGGAACTGACGGCTATATACAGCCCGTCATTCGGGGAGCGGCAGCTCGGTGACATTTTGAAAAAAAGGTTTTCAGATTTGGATATCAGGCTTAAAGAGGACAATGCAGGTATAAAAATTAAAGGAAATTGCGGAAATTTATATGGGTTTGTACCGGGCAAGCCCGGCGGAATTCCGATTCTTTTTTCCGCCCATATGGATACGGTCGAACCTGCGAAAGGCAAGCGGGCCATTCTGCGCGAAAACGGCAATATCACATCGTCCGGAGATACGATACTGGGAGCGGACGATGTGGTGGGAATTACAGTCATCATGGAAGCCGTTACCAGGCTGAAAGAGCAAAAAATATCCCACCGGCCCATAGAGGTACTTTTCTGCGTCGCGGAAGAGCGTTATGGTGCGGGCTCTGCTGTGTTTGATTACGGATTGTTGAAGTCCCGGGAAGCTTACGTACTTGATTTGTGCGGACCCATAGGTACGGCCGCCAATGCCGCTCCTACAATCCTGTCTTTTGAAATTATGATATATGGTAAAGCGTCACATGCCGGGTTTGCGCCCCAGGACGGGATTCATGCCATAGAAATTGGGGCAAAAGCCGTAACCCGGCTGCCGCAGGGGCGCCTGCCTTCCGGTCTTACATTCAACATAGGCCAAATAAACGGGGGTAAGGCCGGAAATATTATACCTGATTTATGCACTCTAAAAGGTGAAATAAGAAGTCTTGACCATAATGCGGCGGTTTCTTACTGGGATGAGGTTATAAAAGTTTTTAATGAGGAAGCTTCATTAAAAGGCGCCAGGGTGGAGGCAAGCAAAAAGACAGAGATAACCGCTTATGAAACGCCGCTTGAACATACTTCGGCAAAACGTTTTATAAGGGCCTGTGAAAAATTGAATATACCGTGGAACATCCGATCCACTTTCGGAGGAAGCGATCTGAACAATTTTGCCCTGCACGGGATAAAGGGTCTGGTAATTGCCTGCGGTATGAACGAGGTTCACAGTACCCGTGAGTATAGCAATATAGACGAATTGGAACAATGCGTAAGGCTTGTTATGGAATTGATGAAAGACGGAGGGGTGGAGAAATGAAGATACCTTTGCTGTATCAACGGACGGAATATGATTGCGGACCTACGAGTCTGCTTAATGCCATAAGTTTTTTGATAGATCGCGAGGATTTTCCTCCGGATATCTTAAGGCACTGTATGATGTATACTCTCGACAGCTATAACGAAAATGGGGAGGCATGTAAAAACGGAACGTCAAAAATGGCTATGATTTTTCTTGCCGGTTGGATGAACGAATATGCCAAAGTGACTAAGCTCCCCATTTATACTGAAACATTAAGCGGCAAAGAAGTATGCATAAAAGAAGGCAGCAGGATTACCGAGGCTTTAAAACAGGGCGGTGCCGTAGTAGTTCGGGTGTTTTTGGACTGCAGGCACTATGTGACGCTTACGGGAATTACAGATAAAGGAATAGAACTTTTCGATCCTTATTATCAGGAGACTCTTTCGTACGGGGAAGAGATTGGCCTTATAACCGACAAACCTTTTTCGGCAAACAGGCTGGTTGCCTTTGATGTGTTCAACAGGGAAGAAAACACCCCGTATGCCCTGGGGCCTTTAGAAAAAAGAGAAGCGGTAATCCTGTATAATACGAACACCCGAAAAACTCCGGAAAGAACTATAGAATACTTTATATAAATGGAATATAAACGATAGGATCTAGCGCAGGCATCCGGTGCTAAAATTAACCGGTAATATACCGGCCGTGGCATGGATGCCTTTTGCATTAATCTTGTCCCCCCACGCTTTTATGGCGGCGGTACACTTAGTAGCAATCAGAGGATGTTTGACATGTTTACTTTCCCGGCCGGAGTATATCATATAGTTATGACGAATGGTCTTTCAGCACACAATGTGTTTAAGTAAAATTTAAAAATCCAATTTTGATTTATTGACTCTAATCAAAATATTATCATAGTTTACATCCTCTTACACACCCCGCAGCTTTCTCTTTTAACCAGATAATAAGGCAGTGAAATTTTTAGCGGTAGCAAATGACCGTTGTTTATGCGGTCTATAAGTATTTTTGCGGCCATTTTCCCCATTTCCTCTATGGGAATGTGCATGGTTGTAAGCATAGGAGATACGTATTGGGAAATTTCTATATCGTCTATACTGATAACCGAGATGTCCTCCGGGACTTTATAATTGGAGTCCTGGATGGCTTTAAGGACACCGATTGCCGTAATGTCATTAATACATAAAAATGCGGTCACTTCCCGGGTTTTGCCAAGGATATGTTTTGCCCCCTGATATCCCCCGTCGGAAGAAATGGGAACATCGGTGACAAGGTTATTGTCTATGGGAATATAATGTTTCTTTAAGACGTCACGGTAGGCCGAATAGCGGACTTCCTTCCGCATTTCATCTATATAGCCTATTTTTGTGTGGCCCAGTGAAATCAGGTATTCCATGGCATCCGCCGCAACGGCGTAACCGTCACAAATCACCTGATCATACTCGGCATCCAGAGCGTTTAATCCCGTATAAACCACTTTTTTAAAATGCTGTTTTAAGAATTTCAGGGTCTCTTTGTCACATCTTCCGAGAACCGCAACGCCGTCCACTTCATTGTTTATAATTTGACGTTGTGTCGCAGGATTGTGGATATCATAGGCTGTAAAAGAATATTTAACGATAAAACCTTCTTTTAAAGCCTCCTGTTCCATGCTCCTGGTAAGGGTGGAGAAAAAGGCGTCATTTTTTGCGTCTGCGGAACGGGCATATATACATGCTATGGACTTTGTAGATTTTTTTGCGCCGACCCCCATCTTAAGAGACTGGGCATGGGAATTCGGGATATAACCGCCTGCCCTGGCAATTTCCCAGACTTTATCCTGAATCTCTTTTCTGGCTACATTGGTACTGTTTCCGTTAAGAATTCTGGATACTGTTGAAATTGATACGCCGGCTTTTTTAGCAATGTCCGGATTTGGTGATTCTGGATGAAAATAATGACATAGCGGAGGTCTTTGTTGCCGGTAGCAGAATTTAACGGTGGATATATAACCATATAAATGTTAAAATAAAGAAACTTATTTTAAAATTGAGGAGAATCTGAATGCTGATTATTCTTACCGTATGCCTGGTAATAGCATCGGTGTTCATACTGTTTTTAAAAAAGAGCCGGGAATCCGTTTATCTCTTTGGGCTTTGCTTAAGTCTGATGCTTGAAATATGCGGCGTTATGCTGTTTATTGCCAAAAAGGGCGGTATCTCTCCGGAAATAATAACGTTTCTTTATTTTTCCAAAGATATAAAAAACAGGCTGCAGTATTTTTTAATAACCTTAAATCAGATGGGCTATATGATAGCATTGGGCAGAACACTGTTTCCTTACTTCCTGATTAAGCTTGCCATGAATTATTCCATGATTCCGGTTATAAGAAAAAAGGCCTGGCTTTCCAAACTGGCAGGGGTCCTGCCTGCAATAACCCTGATTTTATATTATCCGCGACTGTATCGTTTTATTATATTAAAGAAACCTGCTGTTCAGGTTGCCATAACATATGCAAGCCTTTTCTGGATTAGCGCATATCTGCTTATATCCGGTTTTTTGCTTATTTACGAGTTCAAATCGATTACCATGAAATTTTGCAGAAGGCAGTTCAGCCAGATAATGGTATGCCTGTTTGCCCTCGCGGGGATATACTATCTGTACTACAGGCAGGATCCCGGGCAGGTTTACCGCTTTTACTGGTATTCTTATACATGGATAGGCGGTATTGGGTATATGCAGGTGGAGCCTTCACTGTTAAGCTACCTGACTTTGGTGATTATCAGTGTCATATGCAGCATCCTCGGCTTTTACAGTTTATTTCGCTATACCGGAAGAAGCTACATGGACAACAAGGAAGACATTGTCATGGAGCGCAAATTTGATTCGGTAAAGGGCGGGGTGTCCGTCTTTGTACACAGTATGAAAAATCAGTTGCTCTCGAGCAAGGTGATATATAAACGTATCCGGCAGCTTTTTGAACAGCCTGAGACTGACATGGAAAAGCTGAAGGAATATATAGCCGCCCTGGAGGATATCAACAATCTGATGCTCGGAAGAATGGAAGAACTGTACCGGTGCGTGAAGTCCAACTCGATTTATATGACTCCGGTCAGTTTAAAAGAAATAGCGGAGCAGTCCCTGGAACTGTTCAAAAAAAAGTACCCAGATGCCAATGTGTTTGTGAATATAGAAAACGATACGCTGATTTTGGCCGATAAAGTTCAATTGTGCGAAGCGCTGTATAATTTACTGATTAATGCGCAGGAAGCCGTTATAAATTCCAACAGGGAAAACGGACAGGTAAGTCTTTTGTGCCATCTTGAAAGGCTTTATACCGTAATAGAGGTAAGGGACAACGGGTGCGGAATGAACAAAAGCCAGATTAAAAAGATTTTTGAACCGTTTTATTCAAATAAGAATTCGAATTTTAACTGGGGAATGGGCTTGTATTATGTGAGGGAGATTGTAAAAAGCCATCTGGGCAGCATACGGGTGGAAAGCAAGGTAGGGGAAGGCAGCAGTTTTTATGTGTTGCTTCCCAAGTATCAGTAATCGGGGAAATATATATTGGAATGAGTATATTGTTATTCAATTGCGGATGAAGAGGACTGTATACGAGGAAGAATTATGAAAAAAGACAAGATAAGAATATTGATTGCCGAAGATTTTACTTTACTGCGTGAAGATTTGCGTGATCTTATCAACAGGCAGCCCGATATGGAGGTGGTCGGTGAGGCTTCAAGCGGAAGAGAGATAGTGTCTTTGGCGCAAAGTGTTGACTACGACCTAATTTTGATGGACATAGAAATGGAATTCATGAATGCCGGCATCATGGCAACACAAAAAATCCTGGAGGAAAATCCAGAGGCAATAATTATTTTCCTTACGGCACATGAAACCAGGGAAATAATCGTTACGGCCATGGGAGCCGGAGCTGTGGACTATTTGGTTAAAGGATGCGACGAAGAAGAAATCCTGTATCATATCCGGTGCGCCCATGAGGGACACCCCGTTATGCAAAGAAACATTCATGAAACGATTATGCAGGAATTTGCCAGACTTCAGAAAAGCGAAAGAAGCCTGCTATTTTTTATAAATAATATATCGAATCTGACGCCGACGGAAAGAGAAGTTATAAAACTGCTGTTACAGGGCTATAAAGTCAGTCAGATTGCCGGTATCCGTGGAGTGGAGCCGAGCACCGTAAAAACCCAGGTAAAAGGCCTGCTTAAGAAATTCGGATGCAGCCGGACCAAGGAAATCATTCAGATGATACACGATTTGAAAATAGAACATTTGTTTTTGTAAGATAAAAACACAATCAGTCTTTGTGTAAATGTATCTAGGATGCGTTTTGTATTGACCACTGGATAACGCATCCTATATTTTTATTTAATTATAACGGCTGTCATAACAGCGGATTTGCCTCGATAAATAAAAAAGCGGGTTATAAGTTAGCTATAATGGATATCTTCATCGGTCAGAATTACTTTGGTAATCCATTTTGGTATTTCCGTATTTATATATCCGTTCGGAGGAAATATAAATACGGTTTCATAAGCCGGTGGATACTTTGGAAAGTCCCCGTACCCGTCGGAAAAGAATAAAAGCCCTCTTACCCTCTTTATTCTTCCTGTTGTCAATAAATTATCTATATAATTAAAAACAGGAATAAAATTAGTTCCGCCTAAACCTCTTATGTTATACCCTTTGCTGAAATCAGGCAAATCTTCGGGATTATGTATAACTCTGTCATCCCGGACTTTGGTATCGCATTGAATAATTCGTATATTTACATTACGGTCAAGATTCATATCCGATAAAATATTATAGGTTTCCCTCAAAAAGCGGCCCATGGCATCCATGCAGGAACCGGAAGTGTCAAGGGCAATAATCAGGTCGTCGGTAATATTTTCCTCGCAGGTTTCAAGAGGCTCTATCAGGGGAATGTTTTGATACAGACGCATTCCCATGCTGTACCATGTATAGTCAAAGCTGTCGGGATCAATTTTTTGCCTTTCCTGTAAAACCATAAACCGGCGAAGAAAGTCTTTATAACTTATATTATTTTCCGGAGTCATGGCGAATTCCCTTACCGTTAAACCGGCTTGACTGCCCCATATCCTGTTATCTTTATCTTTTCCGCCTATTTTATCCGCTATGTAAATAAGATTCTCCCATGCTTTCATGATTTCCTGCCGATACTGCTCAAACCACTGGCCCGCAGCGCATGTTTCGCTCTTAAGTGTACCGTCTGCCTCTAACTTTTTTTTAAGCTCCGGGTGCAAATGATTCCAGTAAATGTGGTTGTCCTTATGGAGCTTTTCTTGCGCATTAAGGAGTTCTTTACATGGCAACTGATGATGGCAAAGATATTCATAAAAGCGGACAAGGCTCCCGGATTTTATAATATTGTCCAGTATCCGCCTGTCACTGATTTCAGGCAAATTTATTTTTTTCTTTAACCCCTTGACGCCCAGGTTGCCGATAAATGCCGCTACCGTATAATCGGCTGCGGCATCATATATTTTTTCATGAGTGCCTTTTCTTTTAAATATATGTCCCAAAATACAGTGGGCCATGATGTGCATGTACTCCGCCTGCAGTTTCTGAGGGTTGTTTTTATACGCTTCAATAACATATATGGGGTTATAAAATAAATATTTCCCGTCCGTGGCCATAGGTTCCTGTTCTTCTACAGGAAACAGGGTAAGATAATAAAAAACCGGTGTCAGGTAATTCATTTTTCCGGATAATCTTTTTCGTATATATTGAATGATTTCTTCAGCCAGTTTGGTATATTTTCTCATATCGTCAATCATGGTATAACTTCTTTACTCCTTTTGTCCGGTTTCGCCGTGACTGTAAAACCCATCGGCAGCGGTGTTTTTGAAATTCCTTTTTTAAGGCCGCTAACGGCCTTTTTTATATCGTCGCAGGTAATTAATTCATAGCCGCTGTTTGATTTGCCGTTCATCAGCCTGATTGCAACTTCTTCATGGGCTGTCTGTAAAAGTTTTCTCATTTCCCTGGCGTTTCCGAATTCTTCTTTTTTGCCCTTTTTTAAAGCTTCTATATATCCGAGTACAATTTCTTTGGCTGCGTCTTCAACGGTATGATGCCGGTCGGCGGCCATAAGTTTAAAGATTTCCCACAATTCATCGTCTGTATAAGGTAAAAATTCAATTACTTTGGCTATTCTTGACCTAAACCCTCTGTCCGAATCAAGCAAACGCTCCATCTCGTCAGGGTAAGTGGCTAAAATAACGGTTGTGTCCGGATTGTTCTCCATAAAACGAATCAGGGTGGTTATCGCTTCTTTTGTATAATTATCCTGAGAATTTAAAACCAAAGAACCGGCTTCGTCAATAAATATTACGCCGCCTTTTGCCTTTTCAAAGATTTTCGAGACTTTCATGGCGGTTTGACCGAGATATCCTGCAACCAGATCATTCCTTCCCACTTCTAAAAAAATACCGTTGCTTAATCCGTGTTCATGAAAGAGCCTGGCCGTAATCCTTGCAATTTGCGTTTTGCCCGTCCCCGGAGGGCCCGCAAAAGCCATATGCTTGTATATGGAAGTATCGGTTCCGTATTTTTCGTTTAGCGCGTTGGCTAATTTAAAGCTTGCCACCAAACGCAGAATCTGGTCCTTTACATCATTTTGACCGATCAGCTTGTTCAGCATGGTTTCTCCGGATATATCCTGTCCCTTATAGTAATACAGGGAAAAGTCTTTTTTTACCGCAATCTTGCCTTTAACTTTTTCGCTAGTTTTAATTATCAGTTTTTCTATGTCCTTTTCCCAGAACAGGGTTTTCCTGTAATTTTTAAGCTCCTGGATAATTTCTGCTACATCCACGTCTTTTGAGATTTTTAATTTATATTGACCCGCAAGATCCTTAAATACATTTTTCAACTGCTCTAAAGTCGGCTCTTTAATCCGTATGACAAAAAAATCATGTTCGAATACCAATCTTTCCACAAAGTTTTCATTTACGGAATCCGACGTTATCAGGATATAAAAATTATTCGTGTGATCCAAATGATTTTCTATTTCATCCATTACCTGGGCGCAGTCCTGATTCCTCCGGCTGCAGTAAAGCAGAATGTTGCAAGCTCTGCTAATCATACCTGAAATACCTGCCTGCCTTTGGAACGGAATTAAATTCGGCACCAATTCGTCCGTCTCGGGATTCCATATTTCTGCATTCGCAATAATCATATCTTTAGACCTGTCGAAGGGGGCTGAGCCGGAATCTCCATAGCAGTCATTCGTTTCATCCGTTTCGGGTATTTCATCCAGAAAGTCTTCAAAATCAATTTCTTCATAGTCGAACTCAACGCTTTTATACGGTTGGGCTGTTACCAAACTATGGGATTTGGAAAGCAGGTAACTGGCTGCCTGATAACCGTATGATAATGTATCTGCTATGATAATTACTCTGTTATTATGGGAAGACAGCGGCAACCGGACCGCTTCGTACAAATGATCCATGTACTTTGCTCCGCAAGCTATGTGGTGACTTATATATTTTACACCCTGTTCTTCTTCGTCCTTATAGACTCTTATTAAAACATCCTGATAGATATTATTGAGATTTTCCATTTTTACGATCCCCCGCCTTTATATTTGAAACTAAATGACTTTTTTCAGTTCTCTGTTTATAACGGATGCCGTATTGTCAAAGAGCATTTCCTCACAAAGTTTTTCGTAGACCGAATTGTTACTGTGCAGTAAAACGGTGGCAAGATCTTTGTTTTTTGCAAGATTGTTCATATAAACTTCCGTTTCCGGGCCGTTTCCGAAAGCCATTTTCAAGAATCTCAGGCAGTTTGTTATAATTTTGTTGGCAAATTCGTATTTTTCCTGAAAATTTTCATCACGGTTCTCAAGTTTTGCTGAGTATGCCGCACTTTGATCGATTAAAACGGTGGTAATGGCCCATTTTTCATTGAAATTCATCGAGCCGTATTTACGGGCAAGGGCTTCCAGGTTCTTACCGGCAAGAATTTGGTTAATTTCTCCGTTACCGGCTATGGTGCGATACAGTTGATAACAATTCATAAAATTCTGAACAACCCTTCTGCATTGAATGACTTCGGCGACAACATTTTCCGTTACTTCAAATCCCAGTTTTTCATATGATTTTAATGTAACGGAAAGATCTTCCCATGCCCTGGGAGTTATGATACTTTGCCCTTCCTTAGTCTTTTCAAAGACATAGAAATCTTTTGGACATTGCTGTAAGTAGTTTAAGATAATAGGATGCATGCATTTTTGAATGGCATATTCTTTCCAGCATTCCAGATCGGCTCTTACGGGAATGTGTCTGAGCCTGTCCTGCGTGACAATATCAATTTCTTTAACACTTTTGTTATACTCCGCAGGATTTCCGGCGACTACGATAATCCATCCCCGGGGCAGCTTGTGATTTCCGAAGGTCTTGTTCTGTAAAAATTCCAGAAGGGCCGGAGCCAGGGTTTCACTGACACAATTGAATTCGTCAAGAAACAAAATCCCTTCCTTTTCCCCTCCCTCAATACGTTTATACACGGCGGCGATTATGTCCGACATGGTGTATTCCGTAATTTGATATCTATTACCGCAAAATTCCGCTTCTTTAATGACAGGAAGCCCTACCGCCGATTGTCTGGTTTGATGGGTTATGGTATAACTGAGAAACCCTATATTTAATTCTTCGGCCACCTGCTTTGCGGCTTCGGTTTTCCCGATACCGGCAGGACCGATTAAAGCGGCAGGCCTTTGGCGGTTGTACGGAATAATATAGTTACCCCTATCATCTTTTTGCAGATACATTATTATCATTTCTTTTAACACCTGTTTTGCTTCTTTTATGGTCATACCCTAATCCTCCTGTTCCTGTATCAAGATATATTACTGAGTTTTTTCATCTTATTTGTGAGTGTGCGATTTATTGTAGTTAAATAATACATCAATGGAATGTGCATTTTTGCACTTGTACAATTTTTTATGTGATTTATAATTAATATAAAAATAAATGTCGGGAGGAAAATCATGGCGGAAACAAGCAATAATAAAACAAAGAATTTTATTCGGCAGGACGGAAAAGTTTTTTCCGAAGAAAGACCGCCCATGCCGCAGAAAAAGAAATCAAACCAGGAAGGAAACCGCCTTAATTTACTGGCGATATTGAAAGTTCTTTCTTCTTATTCTTCAAAGGACAGGCCCATGGCTGTTCCCGATATATGCGAGAAATTACAACAAATAGGTCTGCCGTTAGATCCTCATACGGTTACCCGGACTCTTGGCGCCGCGGCTTCCTGCCTGGAGGCGTCTTCCGGATTGGCTTCATTTCTGAATTTAAAGCTTCATATTGTAAACTGCTACGGGGATGAAATCTTTGATCAGGAGACAGATAAAAAGACAAGAAAATATTATTACATTGAAAATGCCCTGAAGCCTGCCGAGATTAAGATGCTGACCGATGCGGTGGAAGTATATAGTTATATTACCCACGAGCAGACCGCAAGCCTAATAAATAAGTTAAATGATCTGCAGGTTCCGGAAATGAGAAATAAATACCCCACACTGGGCAAGTTCAACTGCGCTCCGAAAATAGATTCGTTATCTGTGGATCCCGGTATTGATTTATTCGATAATATTGACAAACTGAATTGGGCAATCAATGAAAAATATAAAGTGAGAATAACCTACGGCACTTATAATATAAACAAGCAACTGGTTAAAAAAAGCGTAAAAGTCGTATCCCCTCATCAAATCATGTGGTCCAACGGCTATTATTATCTGGTGGCGGTAATTAAGGACAGGCCTTATTCTTATCGCATAGATCGTATCATGAAGGTTGAATGTTATTACGATAAGGAAGGTAATCCGTCGCCCTGCGATCCTCTTCCCGAAAACCTAAAAAGATATGTAACGGTCGGATATGATACCTTTTCTCCGGAATTGTACCGGAATACCGCGGTTATAATGTATTCCGGAATACCGGAGCATATCAGAATTGAATGCAGGGAAACCATGATTAATACTTTACTGGACAGTTTCGGCCTTAATGTTTCAATCCGCAGATCGGTAAAAAGGGAAGGCTGGGTCAGCGTAAGCCTTAACGCGGCTGTTGACGGTGTTGCCCTATGGCTTACCCAGTATTGTGCCGACAGTTATGCGGTATCTCCGCAAAAGCTGGTAGACAAAGTTAAGAAAAATTTGATGGAGGGATTAAAATATTACGGCTTGTCCTCCAGGGATTAGCGGTTGATGAGCCTAAAAACCTTTCGATCTGTAGAATTCCATAAGTTCTTCGGCCCTTTTTCTATACAGATTTTTCCATAGTTTTGATGTCGGTGTTATCCTGTAGTCCACAAAAAAACCTGTATAAGGGGGAAGGCTGAATCTTTCCTTTATTTTTTCGATAATATTGTCTTCCGGTGCAATTCCCGAATTATAAAGAAATTTTGCAAGGGGCAGATTAAAAACGATAAGAATATCGGCTTTGTTTTCTCTAAAATGGGTGTCTGGATGCTCAAGCAGAACCTTCATCACATCCTCGTTTTCACAGAAACTTAAAGCGTCGGCATAGAAAGAAAATCTTAAGTCACAGGTAGCTCCGTGATCCAAAAGCAATTTAAGGCACTGGACATTTTCCGAAAGAATTGCAAGAATAACGGGTGTGGACCACGGTATATATTTTATAAATTCGTCGCCGATATTAATTATTTCTGTTATTGTACTCCAGTATTTGTAACCCTGATTTAAA
>Ga0134104_1000236_pt1 | contig 67837 bp, 68 predicted proteins | sample 15_3_2metaG_FD_94455 | JGI IMG/M metagenome (GOLD analysis project Ga0134104, IMG submission 94455) | Switchgrass degrading microbial communities from high solid loading bioreactors in New Hampshire, USA - 15_59_3.3_214_A2 metaG | ecosystem: Engineered > Bioreactor > Semi-continuous > Anaerobic...
ATAAAGACCTCACCTTTCTATGAGTTTATACTCATCCTGTGGAAAGGATGGTGAGGTCTTTTTTCTACGTCCGAATGAATTTTTCCTGCAAAAAACCTAGAAATATTTTACACTATCTTAAAAAGCGAGCAGAGAAGCGAGCACAGGGACGGTTCTTTCGTGTTGTTTTTTGATGCAGTTAGGATGAAAAGATTAGTTTTTCAGTGGTCTCTAACCGTCCCATGTTCCTTCCCCTGCTCCTTGTGTATGTTCTCCTGTGCTGTTAAATCTTATACACGTTTTAATATCTCCCTTGCAACTATTACTCCCGAAGCCGATGCCTGGGCGAGGCCACGAGTCACGCCAGCTCCATCCCCTGCTGCAAAAAGATTTTTTATTTGCGTCTCAAGACTAGAGGTCAGCGCCGGACGAGCCGAGTAAAATTTGACTTCTGCACCATAAAGCAGGGTGTGATAGGAATTTACGCCAGGCACAACTTTGCTTAGGGCCTCTAACATCTCTAAGATACTTACCATATGCCTGTAAGGAAATACCAGGCTCAAGTCTCCCGGCGTTGCTTCTTTTAAAGTAGGCTCCACCAGTCCTCTTTTTATGCGTTCAGGCGTAGACCTTCTTCCTGAAAGCAAATCTCCAAGCCTTTGGACAAGTACACCGCCGCCTAACATATTCGCCAGTGTCGCAATATTCTTGCCATATGCGATGGGCTCCTTAAAAGGCTCAGTAAATGTCTTGCTTACCAGCAGTGCAAAGTTTGTGTTTTCTGTTCTGCGGTCGGAATAGCTGTGGCCATTTACCGTTACAAGACCATTGTTGTTTTCCATAACTACTTCGCCATAGGGATTCATACAAAAAGTCCGGACTTTATCATCAAAGGACTTGGAATAGTATATTAGTTTTGATTCATATACTACATCAGTTAAATCTTCCATTATAACAGCCGGAACCTCTACTCTAACTCCGATGTCCACAGGGTTAATCGACATTGGAAGCTTTAAAGAACCTGCTTGCTTTGAAAACCACTCAGATCCCTCCCTGCCAGGCACCACGACTACATAATCGGCAAAATATTCATTGCCGTCTGCGGTTTTTATTCCTCGCACTCGGGTATCTTCAACGATGAGTTTTATAACCTCAGTATTTGTCTTTATCTGGACTTTTTGTTCCAGATAATCCTTCATATTTTTTAATATTTTTGCGCAGGTTTCAGTTCCAAGATGTTTTAATTTTGCAGGTATGAGTCTTAAATCAGCAGTAGCTGCTTTTCGTTGCAGCTCTCGAATTTTTTCATCTTCTGTGCCATAGATTTCCTTTGTCCCGCCAAATCTTACGTATATGCTGTCCACATAATTTATTAATTCCATTACTTCTTCTTTTGGCAAATATTCATCAAGCCAGCCCCCGAATTCTGTGGTAAGTGTAAGCTTACCATCACTGAAAGCTCCTGCCCCTCCCCACCCGCTCACAATCGAACATGGGTTGCAACGCATGCATTTGGTGCTGGTTTTTTCTTTCAAGGGGCATTTTCGTTTCTCGATATCTTCTCCTTTTTCAATAACAAGTATTGAAAGCTCGGGGGCATGTTCTATAAGCTCAAGGGCTGTAAAAATGCCGGCAGGGCCGGCTCCTACTATAATTACGTCATATTTTTCGCGCATAAAAATACCTACTTTCAGTTCCAAAAGTTTATACATTAATTTTTTAGCTAACTTGAGTTTGACGAAATTTCTCCAAGCTAGCAAATTTTGTGAATTTAGGAAGCCATACCAGCTCCACAGTGCCTGTAGGGCCGTTGCGCTGTTTGGCAATTATTACTTCTGCAATATTCTTTTTATCCGTATCAGGATTGTAGTAATCTTCCCTGTACAAAAATGCTACTACATCAGAGTCCTGCTCCTGACTGCCTGACTCACGAAGATCACTTAAAATCGGCTTGTGATCGGCTCTCATTTCCGGTGCTCGTGAAAGCTGTGAAAGAGCTACAACCGGCACCGAAAGTTCTCTTGCTAAAGCCTTAAGTGCACGAGAAATTTCGGAAATCTCTTGCTGCCGGTTTTCAGAACCTATACGGCCTGACATAAGCTGAAGATAATCAATTATTACAAGACCTAGACCTTTTTCTGCTTTCAATCTTCTTGCTTTTGCCCTAAGTTCTAAAGAAGAAATGCCGGGAGTATCATCTATATAAATCGGTGCCTCTGAAAGCGGCCCCATAGCCCTTGCCAGCCTTGGCCAATCCTCTTCTTCTAGTCTTCCCGTCCTAAGTTTGTGGCTGTCCACATTAGATTCGGCGCAAAGCATTCGCTGAACTAACTGTTCTTTGGACATTTCCAAGCTAAAGATGGCTACAGGAATACTGTGGCGAATCGCGGCATTCTGTGCGATGTTTAAAGCAAAGGCAGTTTTACCCATGCTGGGTCTTGCAGCAATAAGGATAAGGTCTGATGGCTGCAAACCGGAAGTTTTTTCGTCAAGGTCGGGAAAACCGGTAGGCACGCCGGTAATTCCTCCTGCAGAATTGTATAGTTTTTCTATATGTTCAAATGTGTCAAACAGTATCTCTTTTATATGATGAAAGTTTTCAACGCGTCTTTTTTGTGCAATCTCAAAAATTCTTCGCTCGGCTTCATCTAAAAGCTCTTCCACTTCGCGTTGGGCATCATATGCCATAGATAATATTTCGGAGGTAGTATTGATAAGTCGTCGGATAATCGCCTTTTCTTCCACAATCTTGCAGTAGTATTCTACATTTGCGGCAGTAGGTACTACCTCCGTAAGATAAGTAAGATAAGTCACGCCGCCGATTTGTTCCAATATTTTGGCAGATCTTAGAGCCTCCGTTACTGTTACAAGATCTGCCGGCTCTCTGTTTTCATACAAATTTACTATAACTTCAAATATGCTTCTATGAGAATCTTTATAAAAATCTTGGGGCTGAAGCTTTTCAGCAGCTACAACAATGGCTTCTTTCGATAAAAGCATTGATCCTAAAACCGACTGCTCTGCCTCTAGATTATATGGAGGAACTTTCAAGCTGTCCATATATGTCGTCACCCTTCGACTATTTTAACAGTAAGTTTTGTCTGCACTTCGGGCGCAAGTTTTACTTCAACTGCATAATTTCCAAGAGATTTTATCGGTTCATCAAGCTCTATTTTACGCTTATCTATGTTAATTTTGCACTGCGTTTTTAGCGCATCCGCCACATCTTTAGATGTAACCGAACCAAACAATTTTCCGTTTTCCCCTGATTTTACTTTGATTGTGACCGTCATATTTGAAAGTTTCTCAGCAATCTTTTTTGCCGTCTCTATCTCTTTTTGCTTCTTTTTCTCCATTGCGGCTTTTTCCTGTTCTAATTGCTTTACGCTTCCTTCTGTAGCTTCAATGGCCAAATTCCTGGGAAATAAGTAATTTCTTGCATAACCATCGGCTACATTCACCATGTCTCCTCTTTTTCCGAGACTCTTCACATCTTCCAGTAATATAACCTTCAATTTGTTTCACCTTCCTTCAAGTGTTTCAAAATTGCCTCTTTAACTTTTTCAATAGCCTCTTCCATAGTCACATTAGAAAGCTGAGCTCCCGCTACGGTCATATGTCCGCCTCCGCCTAATTCCTCCAAAATTCTGTGAACGTTTATATCTCCTAAAGAACGAGCGCTTATTGTTATCCTTTCTCCCATGGGGGCTAAAACAAAGGAGGCAGAAATTCCCTTTAGTCCTATAAGGCCATTGGCAGCCTGAGCAGCTGCAACTGTCGGATTTTTAGGTTCCTCATCAAAATATGAAATAACCACATGTTCTGCCACCTGCTGCGCTCTTTGCAGTACCTTTGCCCTTTCGTAAACCGCATCTGCATCCTCTTGAAATAGTTTGTATACCATAGTGGGATCTGCTCCTGCTCGTCTAAGATACGAAGCTGCTTCAAAGGTCCGGGCGCCGGTTTTAAACGCAAAGTTACGCGTATCTACCGCAATACCTGCTAGCATGGCAGTTGCAACGATTGGTGAAATTTTAATATCATCGCCCATGTATTGTATTATCTCTGTTACTATCTCGCTGGTTGACGATGCATAGGGTTCTAAATAAACAAGCAATGCCTTATCTATAAATTCTTCGCCTCGGCGGTGGTGATCTATTACAACTACTCTTTCGGCTTTCTCAAGAATTTTTTGTGACATTAAAAGTGAAGGCTTATGTGTATCCACAACTATAAGTAGAGTCTTTTTAGTAATCTTGTTTAATGCTTCAGATTCCTCAATAAAGCTTCCCTTTATCTCCTCATCTGTAAGTAGGAGTTCAAGAAGGGAATCAACCGACGATGTTTGTTCAGGCGTCAAGATTATATATCCCGGTTTATTCATGCTTTTTACCGCATTTGCCAGGCCCGCCGCAGCTCCAAGGGCATCCATGTCTAAAAACAGGTGTCCTATTATCATCACCGAGTCCGACTCTTCCACTAAATCCCCCAGTGCATGAGCAATTACTCTGACTCTGACACGGCTGTATTTGTTCATTTCTTCGGTCTTGCCGCCGTAAAAATACGTCTTTCCTTCAGCTTTCACTACTGCCTGGTCTCCGCCTCTGCCAAGGCAAAGCTCTAAAGCGTTTTGCGCTATTTTTCCCGCTTTTGTTAAAGATGGCTCACCGTAAGCCGCTCCTATGCTGAGCGTCGGAGTCATAGTTTTGCCTGCCTTAATTTCTCGAATCGCATCGAGTATATTCAGCTTTGCTTCCTCTGCCTTCTTAAAATCCTTTAGGCTCATTAGTACCAAATATTTGTCATTATCGTATTTTCTCACAAGTCCGTTGTAGTTATATACCCATTTTGTTATTGTTTTATCTATCTCTGCAAGAAGTTCTAATCGGTTTTCTTCTCCACAAGCTACCATGACTTCATCAAAATTGTCTACATAAACATAACAGACCACAGTCTCTTTTTCTCTAAGCTGCAGCTTTAGATTGTATATCTGTGTTATATCGTCAAAATAATAAATCTGGAGCATCTTTTCAGGTTTCTTGTTATTAGCCTGGATTTTGACTTTTTTGACTAAAAAGCGCTCACTGCCAATGTCAACTTCTGCCGGTTCTTTCTCTAAGGTTTCAAGCACATCGGCAGATAATATATCAACTACATGGGATATACGCTGACCTGGTTTTTGGATTTTGTTTGTAAAAGCCATATTTTCCCAGATTATCCTATCGTTTGCGCCCGTAAGGGCAATGGCAGAACTTGTCTTATTCGCTATTTCTTTCCAAAGCGCCTTATTAAAAGACACTGTAGGTTCGATAATTGAAGGCAAGGGCTTACCTTCCTTTGCAGACAACAAGTAGTAAAGGAGCAGAGCGAGAATAGGTAAAAGCGCTGCCGCTATTTTGTAGTCGTAAAATATACAGGTGATTGCGGCAAGAATCGCTGTAAAGAAAACTGCCGCCCAAAGGACTCGTTTCTTACTTTTTTGTGTCATGGCAAATACCTCGCATGATAATTATGTTTTGCATTTAACTATATCTTGCGAAAATTGAACAGAACATCAAAGAAGCCTGCGAAAAACACTATTTGTAAGAATAAAGGATTGAAAAGGACAAAGAAAGCAATAATGGCCCTAAAGAATTTTCCTACGTTAAATTTTGCAAGGTAATAAGTGAGCAGTGACAAGCCTTGTAGAAAAAGTATGCATCCAAAAACAATAACCAAATTCATTCCAATAGCCTTAAGTATTCCCTTTGGCCAATATGGCTCTAACATTACCAATACGCTTCCTAAAAGGAAAATTGCTACAGTATAATCCGGAAACCGCCACAAGACAAATGGAGTAAAATCTCTAAGCTTTTGTCCCATGCGCGACATTACTGCCTTTGTTATCATATAGGTTAGGAATGCATCAAAAACTGATGCTATTATGAAGATGGCAGGAATTATAAGAGGTAAGATGTCTAAAGCTTTGTTAAAACTTTCGACTGTGGTTTCTATTGCTTTAGGATCTACACCGAGTTTATTGTAAAATTCAGTGGTCATCGAAATTGATTCTTTTAAAATGTCTAGTTCTTGTGTAATGGGATTTATCCCCATTACCCACATGCTAATAAGCATTAGTATCAAAATAGAAATCATGGAAGCTACACTGCCAAAGGCTATTACTTTAAAAGGAGAAGCATCTTTTTTTATAGTCCATCCTATAACCAGGCCTAAAATTCCGAAACCTAGTACAATGCCTACAGCTTGGAAGGGACCGCTTACCATTGCTACTATTATGCCGGCTACTATCATAGAAAGCGTGGCCGTCCTTATCCCATGTCTTACAACAAGTATGACGATTGGTACCGGCCATACCAAGGTAGCAAATGTGCCCATTATCGGCATATATATCGCCATTAAACTGAGGATAACATTTATTGCGGCAAGCAGCGCTCCCTCGATAAGAGATTTGGTGCTATTGGATTGCATCAAATTTACCTCCTTGTTATGGCAAAAAAGAGAGGGTAGACCCTCTCTATTCTGATGTAAATGGTAGCAAAGCGAGATTCCTTGCTCTTTTTATTGCAATTGTAAGCTGCCGTTGATGTTTTGCGCAATTGCCTGTGATGCGCCGAGGCAGGATCTTGCCACGCTCAGTTATATATTTCCGTAAGCGGCCATATTCCTTATAATCGATATGTTCTATCTTATCTGCACAAAAACTGCAAACTTTTTTCTTTTTAACTCTTTTTGGTTTCAAGTTATATTCCTCCTTTCAATTGCTTTTAGAAAGGCACTCCGTCGCCCTCTATGTCATCTAAGCCGGGATCAAAACTAAAATCTGCATCAAAATTGTCAGGACTGTCATCATTGGGTCCGGATTTGGCTTTATCCAAAAACTGGACAGTATCAGCTACGACCTCTGTCACATATTTGCGCTGGCCGTCTTTTCCGTCATATGACCTAATCTGCAGGCGTCCTTCAACTGCTACAAGGCGTCCTTTTGTAAGGTTTGCAGAACATATTTCAGCAAGTTTCCGCCATGCTACGATTCTTATAAAATCCGCTTCTCTTTCGCCTTTTTGATTTACAAAAGGCCTGTCTACAGCTATAGTAAATTGAGTTACCGGAACGCCGTTAGCCGGTGTAAATCTAAGTTCCGGATCCCTTGTCAATCTGCCTATCAATACAATTCTGTTTAGCAAGGTTTCCACCTCTTATTTTTCTTTGTTGACAACTAAAAATCTCATGAGTCCGCTGGTAATCTTGTAAATTCTTTCCAGCTCCTGAGCTGTTGCGGGGTTTGCGGTAAAATTCATTAAGAAATAATACCCTTCTCGTTTGTCGTTTATTGGGTATGCAAGTCTCATCTTGCCCCATTCTTCGACATCTGAAACCTGTCCGCCTTGCTCTTCGATCAGACCCTTAAATTTGTCAACAAGTGATTTTACTTCATCTGTTTCAAGATCAGGGTCAACAATAAATACGGTCTCATAATTTCTCATCTTTTTCACCTCCATGGACTAAATCGGCCCCGGTTTTTCCAGAGCAGAGATGCCGAAGGTATTATACCATTAATCAATTTTGTTTTCAAGTTCATCATTTTTTGCTTGAACTAGAATTTTTCGAACGCTTTTTTCAAATTTGTTTCGGGGAATCATTACTTTTCGGCCGCAGCCTGTGCATTTTATTCCAAAGTCCATACCGACTCTCCATATTTGCCAGGTATCGCTGCCGCAGGGGTGCTTTTTCTTCATTTGAACTACGTCGCCCACATTATACGTCAATTGTCCTTCCCCCTTTTGCTTTCTCTTTTTATGTATACCATCCTGGGATATGGTAGCTCTATTTCATTTTCACCAAATTTTTCCAAAATTGCTTTCCTAAGCTGTCTTTCCACATTCCACTGCTGCATTGGGATTGTTTTTGCCAGTATACTTATTTCTATATCAGTTTTTCCTAAATTTGCTATGCCAAGTATCGAAGGAGCTTCAACTAATATCTCTTGATTATTTTTAGTAACTTCCTCACAGGCACTTTTTAGTGCTTCAAGGGCATCCGGCAAGTTTTCTTCATAAGCTACGCCTACTGTAACCATTGCCCTCATGGCGCCTCGCGAATGATTTGTAACCTTTGTTATTTCTCCGTTAGGAATGGTGTGCAGTTGTCCCCCGAAATCCCGAAGTTTTGTTGTTCTGATACCTATTTCTTCAACTGTTCCCCCAACACCCGCCGCCTCAATATAATCTCCTATATTGTACTGATCTTCTAGTATAATGAAAAAGCCGGATATAACATCTTTTACTAGATTTTGAGCTCCAAAGCTGAAGGCAAGACCACCTATTCCTGCAGCTGTAAGCAAAGACGCAGTATTTATTCCCAGAATATCCAGGATATTCACACCTGCCACAAAATATGTCCCATACCTTACAATGCTTTTTAAAAGGCTTGCCATAGTCCTTGTCTTGTTTTCATCGACAGGTTGTTTGCCATAGTGCCCTCTTGAAAAAACCTGTGTTACAAATCTTTCCGCAATCTTGATAAATATAACTGCCGCATACCACACTATTAAAATTTTTACAAGGGGTACAGCAAATGCAGGAAGTTTGCTAAGTAAATCATTATATAGTTGTGACATATTATTCAAAACACCGTCACCTCACGATAAAGCTGAGCAAACAGAGTTTTTTACAAACGCTTTATATAAATTTTATCACAATAGGGCTGATGAAGTCCAAAAATCTTAAATGATTTAAAATATACGAGGCATTTAAACCTTTTTCTAGAAAATTTTCGGGGAATGCAACAATAAAAGGAAATATTACAGTGTTTAATATGGCAATCCATAGGGCTGTCTGCACCACGTTGAATATTCCGCCACAAAGCTTATTAAGCGGCGACAAGCCGACTATTTTTATCAAGCCGCCGATAAAATGAGCAATAAGTACAAATCCCAACTGGACCAATAAAAATACCGCAAAAAAACCGAGAGCTTTTAAAGCAAGGTCAGCAATACCGTTTGTGTTTATTGCGCTTACAGGACCTGAATTGTTTAAAATCGGCTCTTGTAATAGTTTACTCAGAACTTTATCTAAGCCTAAACGGTTTTTAAGAAAGTCTGCAGCTGTATCTCTATAAAATATGCCTGCCCATATGCCAATGACAACTCCGGCCGTCTTAAATGCAGCTAATATAAAGCCCTTTGAAAAACCATTTATAAAGCTTTTTATAAAAAAGGCAATTAAAACAATATCTACCCAGTTTATATTGTCCATATTGCCGCCTCCCCTGTTTTGCCGTCTACAAGCTTATAAGCTCAAGGCAGAGAACGCGCAGCCGATATTACCCCTTAAAGAGCCTGATTAAGACATATAAAATTAAAGCTACTGCAATAAAACCCAATATACCCGTACCGGTGTATGAAGATGTTGCCCTTTGTCTTTTGCCCGGTTTATCTTTTTGCGGGTTTCTCAGCTGCTTATTGGAAAGCTCTACTGATTTTTTGTAGAATTTTACAAATTTATCTATTTCTTTTTGTTTCTTATAAATTACCGCAAGATTATTGTAAGGAATCGGGTTGTCCGGATCCAGGTCTATGGCTTTTTCGTAACATTCCCTTGCTTTTTCTAATTCTTCCTTTTCAAAAAAAATGTTACCTAAGTTGCTGGCTGCGGAGGAAAGTTTCGGATCCAGTTCTAGCGCCTTTTTAAAATAAGCTTCGGCTTCTTCATTATTTTTTTCATAGGCTGCAATAACCCCTAATTTGTTATATGCTTTTGCATTATCCGGCTCATCGTTTATAATTTGCTCGTATATGTGGCGCGCTTCTTCGTATTCGCCACGCTCTAGATGCTTTTCGGCTTCCATCATGAGTTCATCCACAAAAAATCTCCCTCTGTTTCTATAAAACTTCTTTATATTAACATTCTATATTTTATTCCAAAAACCTTTTTTAAACTCTGCAATATTTTAATCTTTCACAGGAGTTATAACGCTCAATGCCCTATTTACTATTGAAAACCGCACCGGCGTGAATCCTTTTGCATCTCCGTCTACCTGCACCCTTACAGGTTTAGCAAATTCTATCTCTACATTTTTCCCTCTTATAACCTCAAAACAGCGATGCTTTTTATGGCTTCCTGTAAATACCGAAGGTAGGAACCGCAAGATTTCAGCTCTACTCATATCATTTATAATGCACACATCGAGCAATCCGTCATTTATTATGCCATCTGGGTTTATCATCATGCCTCCTCCGAAGTAGCGTGCATTTGCGGCAAGTACAAGCCAGGGCTTGCGAAAGTATTTTTTCCCGTCAACTGTGATCACAGCGTTGCAGGGACTATAGCGCGCAAGATTCCAGACAAGGCTTGCCACGTAGGCTAAGGTTCCGTTTAAAAATTTTAGATTTGAATTTGTCATATTAGCAACTTCTGCATCAAAACCAGCTCCTGCTATATTGATAAAATAACCATCCTGAAACTTTCCCAAATCTGTAAAAGTAAGATTTTTCCCCTCTTTAATGATTTCAAGGGCATAGCACGGATTTTCAGGTATCTTAAGTGTCTTTCCAAAATCGTTGCCGGTTCCTGCAGGAATTATTCCAAGCCTTATATCACTTCCTGCAATGCCGTTTACAACTTCTGATATTGTGCCGTCTCCTCCAACTGTAACTATAACCTCATAGCCTAGTTTTTTGGCATGTTTTGCAATTTGTGTTGCATCGCCGCATCCCTGTGTAAATTCATATTCGTATGGAAAATTTATATAAGGCCTTATATCCTTCCATACTTTGACGCTTCTCTTTCTTCCTGCAACAGGGTTGATTATAAACAATGTTTTCAAGTATCTCCCACCTTATACAAAGCAAAACCCAACTTTAAGTTGGGTTTGACGTTTCTGCACTTTTATTCTTTTTGATAGGAATCGGCTCACTTTTTTGTGTCTCGCCTTTCATTTCACATTTTCCGTTAAAAAAAGCTCCATCTTCAACAAGTAGGCCAGCCGCCTTTACGTCCCCTGTTAGTTTACCTGTATTTTTAAGTTCCAACTTGCCGTCCAAGCAAATATTTCCCTCATATGCCCCTGCAACTATGGCATTTCTTGCCTTAACATTTGCAGTAACTTTTGCGCCTTCTCCTACAATCAAGTCTCCATCGCATTCCATATCGCCATCAAATTGGCCTTCTATGCGCATAAGGCCTGAGGCTTTTATTGTGCCTGTAAATTTAGCATTTTTCCCTAAAATCGTATCTATTTTATCTGAATTTGTTATTATGGGTTCATCTTTTTTTCCAAACACGTAATTCCTCCTCACTCTAGATAATTTTTTGGATCTTGGAGCTGTCCATTAAGTTTTACCATGTAATGAAGATGCGGACCTGTGCTTCTTCCGGAATTTCCCACTTTTGCGATCGCCTGACCTTTTTTTACTTGCTGTCCCGCCTTTACGAGTATGCTCGAATTATGGCAGTATGAGGTTTCAAGGCCATAACCATGGCTTATAGTAACCGTTCTCCCATATCCCGCCTGATAACCTGTGAAAGTTACCATTCCGTCAGCTGTTGCTACAACTGTTGTACCATAGGATGCGCCTATATCTACCCCATCATGAAATTCCTGCCGAGTTCCAAAAGGTGATCTGCGGTAGCCAAAATCAGATGTTATCTCACCTTGCACCGGATATATTGTAGGGGTATGGGCTATCAGATCGATTCGCTGAATAACTGCATCCTTTAGCTCTTTTAAACTTTGTTCTTCTTCTGGAATCTTTTCTTCCAATACTTCTAGCTTATTTATGAATCTTTCTCTGTCTATGCTGCCGCGGCTTGGGAGGGTCGTTCTTTTCGTGGCGGTCTTGCTGCTTTGGATTGTAGCACTGTTTTTTAAAACAGGATCATTTGCCAGCAAATCCCTTAAATCCGCGTCTAGCTTTTCTATTTGTGCCATTTTTTCTTCTAGATCACTTGTTTTCTTCATAAAAAATTCCAGCTGATTTTGAAGGGCGTTATAGTCCTTTGCCACAGCCGAAAGTTCTTCAGCCTTATTTTTAAATTTGTTGCGAGATATGTAAATATTTGTTGCAAAAATCATCGAGATAAGAAATATTGCAGCAAGCAATCCACCTGCAATTTTCAAGGTCTTAAGGGATACTGAAATCGCAAATGTGGCCTTACCCGAGTGGGGAATTACCATCATCGTGAATTTCTCTTTTTCATCCTTCACTCTGAATAATCACCGCCTAATCCCCCTAACAATTTTTATGTACACAAATTTATTATTCGCCACAGCTTTCAAAAGTCCTTCTAAAAATATTACATATTTTTATTTGAGAGGGCTCGCATAATTACTTCCTCTTCTTCCGGAGAAAGGGTATAACTGCTTTTTCCGGAGTTTACAGGTTTTAGGTAAATCCGATTTTCATCCCTTCCGTAAATGCTTGTAATTATTACACCGCAATTTCTGTCATTTAGTAATGCCAGTGAAAAGCTCAGATCGCTTCCCATATCGGAAAAGGCATTATATCGTTTCCAGGCGACTTTCTTTATCATTTCACGGTTTTCTTCTGCCATCTTTGCCATGGCTCGCTTCATGTCTGCTATTTCACTGCTGATGTCATCTGTGCGCCGCGCCTGATGTATTAACAAGCTTTCAAGATTTTCGCCCTTTGTCCCTTCCATAAGAGTTTTATACATTTTCATAGTCTTTGAGAGCTTCATATTAGATCTTATTGTAATTATAAGTAAAATACCAAGCCCAATTGTGACAAGCAGGAGGATACTTCCTGAATTTTTTTCAAAAATTTCGTTCAAACTATTAATGTAATTTTCTATTGCCACCTAATATTCCTCCATAAGGTTTATTAAGATATTCAAGACAGACCGGCAAGGATTATCGCAAGTGGGATTGCCGCAAATATAGCCGGCAGCAGATTACCCACTTTGATTGTAACTTTAGTATTTAGCATATTAATTCCTATGCCAAAGATCAGAAGGCCCCCTGCAGCTGACATTTCGGTAATAACCGAAGCAGTTAAAAGGTCTTTTACAGATGAAGCCGCCAGAGTAATTGCCCCTTGATAAAGGAGCACAGGTATCGCTGAAAAAGCCACACCGATTCCCATTGTAGATGAAAAAACGATGGCTGTTGTGCCGTCAAGTAGAGATTTTACAAAGAGGATATCATAATTTTGGTTAAGGCCGCTTTGAATAGAGCCTAAAACCGCCATGGCTCCTACACAGTACATCAGGCTCGCTGTTACAAAGGCACGGGTAAAGCTGCCACTCTCATCTGTAAACTGAGCTTCGAGCTTTCTTCCCAAACCATCAAGCCTTTCTTCTATTTTCAACAGTTCGCCGATAATCCCGCCTATAACCACACTAAGTGTAAGCACTAACATGTTTTCAGTCTTTACCGCCATTGAAATCCCTATGACCATTACTGTAAGGCTCAATCCTTGCATAACGGTATTTTTAATTTTTTCATCAAATCTGTTTTTAAGCGCTGTTCCAAGCAGTGTGCCTAAAATAATTGTAAGAACATTTACGATAGTGCCAATCAATGTTTTCGCCCCTTGATGTCTTTGTTTTTTCAATTTTATCACTAGCTGCGTCCACCGTAAAGACCTTGCTTTGATTAGGCATTTTATCATCATTTTTTAAAATATTTCAATCTATCATCGCATGTAAACAGCTTTTATGCTAAAATGTACAAAACCATAAGGAAGAAGGTGTAGTTTTGATCCATAAAGGTTTTTACTTTCCAAATACTGCTTTTTTGCTTTTCTCTGTTTTTGCGGTTGTTATCTTGTTTTTTGCAGTAGTAAAGATTTTCCAGTGGCTTTGGAATATCACGATGCCTCAAGTCTTTAATCTAAAAGAGCTCACTTATTGGCAGGCTTTTAGGTTGCTTATAATCAGTTCTATACTTTTTGGCGGCCTACACTTTAATGTGTAGCTTGATTTTTCAAGTATGGATATAACAGAAAAAACTCTATAAAAGAACGTGGGGGCTCAGTGCAGCCCCCTTAAATTCCTTATTTTAAAAACCGTAGGACCGAGTTTTACATAGATTTATATTGCTGCCAACTGCTCCAAATCCAGCAATTATGATTAGTTTTTCGAAAATGTTTCACGTGAAACATTTTAAGTTTTTTCAATTCTAGAGACTCAAAAACCTTAAAATTACATTAGCACATGTAAGATTGAATTGCAAATCAAAGCAGTCTTACACCCAAATGTCCCAAAAATTTATTCCTTTTGGACGCTCGGAGTCATTTCAGATAAACAGTTATTGTTCTGCTATAACTTCAAGTATTCTTTCGAGTTCCTCGCTAGAGTAAAACTCTATCTCTATCTTGCCGCGTTTTTCACTGCCTCTTATCCGAACTTTCGTGCCGAGACTTTGCTGCAGTTTTTCTGCGATATCTGACATAATGGGGTTTATAGTTGTTTGGCGAGAACTTTTCTTCTCTTTCTTCTGCAGCAAATTTTGTGCAAGTTGCTCTGCTTGGCGAACCGATAGTCCCTCATTACTTATTTTTTTCGCAAGCCCATAGCGCAATTTTTTGTCTTCAATCGAAAGAAGGGCTCGCGCATGGCCTGCAGTAAGTTTGCCTTCAAATATAAATTTCAAAATTTCTTCTTCAAGATTCAGTAGCCGCAACGTATTTGCAATTTGTGACCTGCTTTTGCCGACTCGTTTTGCAAGTTCTTCCTGTGTAAGTCCAAACTCATCCATAAGCTGCTTATAGGCCGAAGCCTCCTCAATAGGGTTTAAGTCCTCACGCTGCAAATTTTCAATAAGAGCTATTTCAAGTACATCCCCATCTGAAAGTTCTTTTACAACCGCAGGAATCTTTTTTATTCCGGCTTTTGCTGCTGCTCTCCACCTGCGCTCACCGGCTACTAACTCATAGCCTCTACCTACTTTTCTCAGAATCACCGGCTGTAAGACGCCATGCTGCTCCATGGAAGCAGCCAGCTCCTCTAGCTTTTCTTCATCAAAATCTTTTCGCGGTTGTTTATTGTTTACAACGATCTCATCTATATTTATCTCTTGTATGGTTTCTATTCCTTCTTGTTGAGTAGGAATCAGCGCATCAAGGCCTCTACCTAATCCATGCTTATTCAATACCTAAAACCTCCTTTGCAAGCTCCATGTAAACCTCTGATCCTTTGGATTTTGAATCATAGCTTATGATTGGTTTTCCATGGCTTGGAGCCTCACTTAATCGGACGTTACGGGGAATAATAGTCTTATAGACCTTGCTTTTAAAATGCTTTTTGACTTCCTCGACCACCTGCATTGACAAATTAGTCCTAGCATCAAACATGGTAAGAAGCACGCCTTCCACTTCAATGCTCTTGTTGAGATATTTTTGTACAAGCGAAATCGTGCTAAGGAGCTGTCCTAAGCCTTCTAAAGCGTAATATTCACATTGAATCGGAACAAGAACAGTATCAGCAGCTGTCAGGGCATTTAAAGTAAGAAGTCCTAAGGAAGGTGGACAATCGATTATTATAAAATCATATTTATCGCGGATGCCCTCAATGGCGTTTTTCAATTTGTGTTCCCTTGAAATCGCAGGCACCAGTTCCACTTCAGCTCCCGCCAATTGGATATTCGAAGGCAATATATATAGATTTTCATACTCGGTTTCGATTATATTTTCTTCTATGGGTTCTTCATTTACTAAGACATTGTATATGGTTTTTTTAATCATCATTTTGTCAATGCCCACACCGCTAGTACTATTTCCCTGAGGATCGATGTCAATTAGCAGCACTTTTTCCCCAAGCACGCCTAAACACGCGGCAAGATTTATGGAAGTTGTGGTCTTGCCTACCCCGCCTTTTTGATTTGCTACGGCTATAACTCTTGCCATGTTATTGAAACAGCAAGCACTGTTGCGCCTGTTGTTTCTACCCTCCTTTCAAAACTTATATATATTGCGTTTCTAAATGTCACGCTTTCTGAGACGACAATTATTTAGGATTATAAAATTTCGGATAAAGATTTTTAGTTAAAAGTTTTTAGAGCAGCAGCTCTATTGAAGTCTTAAAATAATAAAGATAAAAAGTCCGGTAAATAACTTAAATTCTTTAAATAGCTAAAAGGTTGTCCTCCAAAAATACTTTGCTTCTTATAAAAACTTTCCTTAACTAAAATGATAGCTGAAATATATTTACTTGTCGAGGCCGATTCACAGAGGCCGAATTAATTCCATGGAAGCCTTCGCTTTTTGTTAATTTATATTTATCTTATAAGTGATAGGTATTTCTGATAATTATATTGTATCAAAAAAGAATATCTTATGCTGTTTTATTTTAAAAATATCCTATAAGTATTTTACTTTATGTAAAATTTAAAGCGGCCAAACCCCACTTTCAAAAACAATATATTTTACAGATATTGCTATATTGTAATTCAATATTGTATAATTTAAGTACAATTTTAAAGGAATTTCTTTAATAGTAAAATACTTCCACTAAGTTTTTGGTATTTACGGCGAGTAAAATATGCTGTTTTGAGGAAGTGCATATAAAATGGATTTAGCTTCACTGTTAGGTTTGTTACTTGCAATATTCTCACTGCTTTTTTCAGAAATAATAACCGGAGGTTCTCTTGCTGCCTTGTTGAATATTTCAGCATTCATTCTTATTATAGGCGGCACTATCGGAAGCACTATGATATCTTACTCTATGAAAGAAATAATGCAACTTCCGTCATTTTTAGTAAAAGCATTTAAAAATTCTGAACCTAATTTTAATAATATTATCGATGAAATAGTTAGATATGCCGAAATCGCGAGAAAGGAAGGATTGCTTTCATTGGAATCTAAAGCTTCCGCATCTTCCGACAAATTTATTGCCCATGGCCTAATGTTGGTCAGTGATGCTGTGGAAACTGACTATATGGAACTTATTTTATCCTCAGAAATCGCAAAAAGGCAGCGCCATGAGAGGCTGGGGGCAGAAATAATGGGAACGGCTGGCGGTTACTCTCCCACTATGGGCATAATCGGAACGGTTATGGGGCTTGTGCATGTGCTGGGAAATATTTCAAACACAGATGAACTTGCAGCTTCGATTGCGGTAGCTTTTCTTGCTACATTTTACGGCATAGGAATTGCGAATTTATTTTGGCTGCCTTTAAGTGGGAAATTAAATAGGCTTGCAAAGCAGCAAAAATTAGCTGATGAAATAATTTTAGAAGGACTTATAGCAATTGCCGAGGGAAAAAGTCCAAAATTAATCGAGGAACAACTAAAGAGTATGGCACTTTCTGAGGATATGGCACAAGCCAGAGATAGGGAAACTATTGTTTCGGCACAAGGGAGTGACTGACAGTGTCAAAAGCAAAACGTAACTATGATGACGAAGATAACGAAGAAGGGGAAGGCGGAGGCCATGACAATTCAGGAGGATTGCGGTGGTTGCTAACATACTCTGATATGATAACACTTCTAATGGCCTTTTTTATAGTAATGTATGCCATGTCTCAAATAGATACCGCAAAATATCAGTCGCTTTCAAAATCTATGGGCCAAGCTTTAGGAGGCACAAATTACATAGGTATGCAAAGTGGCGGATTGATACCTGGCGCAGAAGGCGGAACTGAGCTGGCAGGCAAAACCACAAAAGATAGTTTGGAGCAAATTGCAAATGATTTGACAAATTATGCAAACAACAATGATTTGAGCGGAAAGGTTTCGTTTTTCCTCAGTGAGGAAGGGTTGAATATAAGTTTTACAGGGTCGGTATTATTTGACAAAGGCAAGGCCGATTTAAGGCCTGAGGCTATACCGGCTTTAAAAGAAGTAGCAAATTATCTTCATAAAGTTCCCAACTACATTGGTGTGGCCGGCTCCACTGATGATTTGAAAATCTCTACAGAGCAATTTCCGTCTAATTGGGAGCTTTCGGTGATCCGGGCAACAACTGTTGTACGTTTTCTTGTAGAAAAGGAGGGAATCGATCCCCATCGTATTATAGCATTAGGTTATGGTGAATATCATCCGCTTTATCCTAATATCAATGAAGTAAATAGGAGTAAAAATCGTAGGATAGACATTATTATATATAAATCGCCGCCGTTTTTAGGAAATTAAGCTATCTTCCAAAAAGCAATCAATAAATTGTCCTTTGGTTTGATAATGTCGACATTTTTCAAATCTTAATAACCTTGCAAATATTAAAATCAGTCTTAAGAAAAGGCTTAAGGTTTACCGCTTGCATTTTAGTTAAAATAGCTGGTGGATGGCAGTTAAATATCTCTAATCACGATTTAGGAAAATAGGCTAATTTTTTTGCGGGGAAAAATCATAATAAAAGAATTTTACTTATTGAAATCTAAAGGGTGATTTTATGGACATATGTTCGTTTCCAAAGGAGAAGGTGCCTGAGGATTTAATGGAAATAGCCGTAATATTTGCAGTTTACAAAGGCAAGATAGTATTCGTAAAAAACAAGGGAAGAGGCGGATGGGAAATGCCGGCAGGGCATAGAGAAAAAGATGAGCATATAAATGTTACGGCATCTCGAGAGCTTCGTGAGGAGACCGGCGCAGTAAAATATGAGATAAAGCCTCTTTGTGACTATATGGTAACATCTGATGACCACATAGGCTATGGCCGCCTGTTTTATGCAAAAATCTATGAGCTTTCCCCTATAAACGATTCGGAAGTTGAAGAAATAGGCTTTTTTACACAGCAACCTGAAAATTTGGTATATCCCGATGTACAGTCTGCGCTTTTCAAAAAAGCAATTTCTGTTGTAGGCCCTTTGCAAGGGGAAGAAAATTAAATCTTGTTTTTAGGCAGTTTTACAGTAAGCTCAATATACTCTCCTTTGTCTACTTCGCTGTAATCAGCTGTTATCCCTGCATCTTTAACTGTTTTTACAAGTTTTCTTACTGAATTTACAAAAATTCTCACATCTTTTATCGCTATCTTAAAGCTCTTTTCTTTGGGATGAGTTCTTTCTTTGCCCCTTTCAGACGCAGCAAGCTTTCCGAGGACAGTTTCTATCATTTCTTCTGTCTGCCTTACAGTTAGATTTTCTGACACGATTTTGTTTAAGGCCTGAAGCTGTAAATTTTCATCAGGTAATTTTAGAAGGGCCCGAGCATGCCGCTCACTTAACTTTTCCCGGGAAATAATTTCAATAATCTGTGGAGAAAGTTTAAGCACTCTTAGTTTATTTGCGATGGCAGACTGGCTCTTACCAAGTTTTTCAGCCAGTTCCTCTTGTGTTATGCCGTATTCTTGAATAAGCTGCTTGTATCCTTCTGCTTCTTCTAAAAAATTCAGATCCTCCCGCTGTATATTTTCTATTAAAGCAAGAATCCCAGTATCAGCATCTTTTGTATCTTTTATTATTGCTGGCACTTCTTTAAGACCCGCTCGCTGGCATGCTCTCCAGCGGCGCTCTCCGGCAATTAGTTCATATTCGTTTCGGCCTGTGCGGCGCACTACGATGGGCTGTAAAATACCATAATTTTTTATAGAATTTGCAAGCTCATCCAGTGATTCTTCGTCAAACTCTTTTCTGGGTTGACGCGAGTTAGGCCGTATGGCATCCAGTGAAATATTTACAACGCCTAAATGGGGCTTTGAAATTCCAAACACACAAGCTCCCTCCCTAACATTTCCCTAACATTTAAAACCTTTATCTATTCTCATATCCCTGTTGCGCCTCTTAATATCTGTGTATATGTTTTAAATAGCGTAAGGCCTTTTTGCGGCTTATAGTTACAAAGGCTTCTTCTTTATTGCTGCGGGGCTTCGGGGGTATTTTTCAGGAGAATTTTTTACCTTTGAAATCACTAGAAGGCTTCGGTATGAAATCCCGTCTAAGCTGTATTTGTGATATGCGGTAAGTTTCCCGCCTAATATATTAATAGCATTTTGTGCGGCATCTATTTCTTCTTCAGGTTCTGTGCCTTTTAAGGCGAGAAACACTCCGCCAATTTTTGCAAAGGGCAGACATATTTCTACGAGTGTATTTAAGGAAGACACCGCCCTAGCTGTTACTATATCATATTTTTCTCTATATATTGCACTATGTCCTGCTTCCTCTGCCCGCTTATTTACAACATGTACATCTGAAATATTCATTTTCTTTACAACATCTTCGAGGAAATCTGTTTTTTTTCTTATTGATTCCACTAATAAAAGCTTTATATCCGGCCTGTAAATTTTCAGTATAAGACCGGGTATGCCGGCGCCTGTTCCAATATCGGCAACTCTAGCCCCATAAGGTATGCTTACGTGTTTAGTTATAATAAGTGAATCTATGATGTGCTTTCTTGTGAAATCTTCGTCTTCTGTTATATTTGTCAAATTAATATATTTGTTTTTTTCAAGAAGAAGGCATCGAAATGTATCAAGTTGTTGGATTTTGTCAGGATCCAACGGTATACTGCTTTTTTGCGCTTCACATCTTAGTATTTCCTTAAAATCAGCCATTAATATTTTTCCTCTTTCTTGTCTCAAGATGTATTAAAAGTACATTTATATCAGCGGGGTTTACTCCAGGTATACGGGATGCCTGGCCGATAGAAATAGGTCTAAATTTTTTAAGTTTTTCCCTTGCTTCAAAACTTAAGCCGTAGACTTCATCATAGTCAATATCCTCAGGGATTTTTTTGTTTTCCATTTTTTTAAACTGCGCCGCTTGCGCCATCTGTCTTCGTATATAGCCTTCGTATATAGTGGAAATTTCAACTTCTTCTACAATGTCGGCAGGCAATTGTTTTCTTTCTTGATCAAAAATCTTAAGTTTTTCATAATTCAGTTCCGGTCTTTTCAATAGCTCTTCTAATGTGGTAGGAGAATTAAGGCTAGAGGTGCCCAGCTCATTTAAGATTTTATTTGTCTTTTCTGTAGGCGTAATTTTAATCGACCTTAGGCGCTTTATTTCTTCATCGATTTGGTTTTTCCGCTCTATAAATTTCTTATACCGCTCATCGCTTACAAGACCTATCGAATGGCCTATCTCAGTTAATCGAAGATCTGCATTATCCTGGCGCAAAAGCAGCCTGTATTCTGCACGAGAGGTTAGTATGCGGTATGGTTCTGTAACTCCCTTTGTCACAAGATCGTCTATTAAAACTCCAATATATGCATCTGAACGGCTTAAAATAAGGGGTTCTTTTTCTTTTAGTTTCAAAGCGGCATTGATACTCGCTATAAGTCCCTGAGCTGCTGCCTCTTCATACCCTGATGTGCCGTTTATCTGGCCTGCCAGAAAAAGTCCGCTTATGGACTTTGTTTCTAAAGTCGGTTTCAATTGGGTGGGATTTACGTAATCATACTCAATAGCATAGCCAAATCTCATAATCTTGGCATTTTCTAATCCTTTTACGGAATGGGTCATCTCTATTTGCACATCTGCCGGCAAGCTTGTAGAAAGGCCTTGCACATACATTTCCTTTGTATTTAGCCCTTCAGGCTCTATGAATATCTGGTGACTCATTTTGTCTTTAAAGTTTACTATTTTAACTTCTATGCTGGGACAATATCTGGGACCTGTTCCTTTTATCTCGCCGGTATAAAGGGGCGCTCTGTAAAGATTGTCAGATATTATCTTGTGTGTTATCTCGTTTGTGTAGGTAAGCCAGCAGGGAACCTGTTCTCGCTGTATCTTGCCCGATGAATAAGAAAAAGGTATGATTGTTTCATCTCCGGGCTGCATTATCATTTTTGAAAAATCCACCGAATCTTTGTGTATTCTGGGAGGTGTGCCTGTTTTAAATCTTCCAAGTTCAAGTCCCAGCTCTTCCAAGGACTTTGAAAGCTCGTTTGCAGGAAAAAGGCCGCTGGGACCACTGCTGTAACTAAGATCTCCTATTACTATTCTTCCTCTAAGATACACTCCCGTTGTCAGTATTATAGCATTTGCTTCATATATGCCGCCGGTCTTGGTTACTACGCCTCGAACCCTTTCGCCTTCAACTAAAATCTTTACAACCTCTTCCTGGACAATATCAAGATTTTCCTGGGATTCAACGGTATATTTCATGGCAGCAGAATAAGCTCTTTTATCCAATTGAGCCCGCAGCGCCCGCACTGCAGGACCTTTCTTGGTGTTTAGCATCCGCACCTGTATAAAGGTTTTATCTGTATTAATTGCCATTTGACCACCTAAAGCATCAATTTCTCTGACTAGATTGCCTTTTCCCGGTCCTCCAATTGATGGGTTACATGCCATAAGGGCTATGCTGTCTAAATTAATCGCAAAAGCTACTGTTTTAAGACCCATCCGCGCCGTAGCCAACGCAGCTTCGCAGCCTGCATGCCCCAGTCCTACTACTGCCACATCATACTTTCCAACTTTATATTCCATATTTCCACCTTCATTTGCCGATGCAAAATTTTTGAAATATTGTATTTATAATCTCATCACTTATTGTATCTCCTGTAATTTCGCCGAGTTTCTCCCATGCGTCTCGTATGTCAATCTCCACCATTTCAATAGGCATGCCTCTATCTATTGCGGCAAGAGCTCCTTCTAAAAACTTTCGGCCCTCGTCTAAAACCCTCCGCTGTCTTTCGTCGGCAGTAATTATGCCTTCATCTGAAATAAATCCCATCTTATCGCTGATTACTTCATAAATTGTATTTTTTAGTTCTTCTATACCTTCCTGCTTTAACGCCGATATCTTTACAAACCTTGCCTCGGAAAGAAGGGCTTTTATTTCTTCATCATCTACAGCAGCAGGAAGATCTACTTTATTTATAACAACAATTACAGTCTTATCTTTTATAAGGTTTATAAGGTTTAAGTCATCTTCGGTTAATTTTCTCGAAATATCGATTATGAGAAGTACTAGTTCTGCTTCTTCCAAGTATTTCATGGCGCGACTTATACCTATCTGTTCTACCTCATCGGTTGTCTGTCTGATTCCAGCTGTATCTATAATCCGTATCGGTATGCCGCAAATATCGATATATTCTTCAATAATATCTCTGGTGGTCCCCGGTATATCTGTAACAATCGCCCGCTCTTCTTGTAAAAGGGCGTTTAAAAGAGAGGACTTGCCCACATTTGTATTTCCAAGTATTAAAGTAGACAAGCCTTCATTGAGTATCCGTCCGGCACCTATGTTATTTATAAGTTCTTCTGTAATATTAAGTGCTTCTGTTATTTCGCCCTTTATATAAACAGGATCTGCTTCCGGTATGTCTTCTTCGGGAAAATCTATATTCGCTTCAATATGTGCCATAACGTCTAATAATCTTGACCTTACTTGTTCTATCTTTTTAGAAAAATCTCCTTTAAGCTTCCTGTTTGCCGCAGCCAGTGCTCTGTCGGTTTTGGCTCGTATTATGTCTATTACTGCTTCGGCTTGAGAAAGATCTATTCTGCCGTTTAAAAATGCTCTTTTTGTAAATTCTCCGGGCTCCGCAAGCCTTGCGCCCATATCCAAAATACATGAAAGGATGCGCTTTTGCGATGCAAGTCCGCCATGGCAGTTGATTTCCACCATATCTTCTCTGGTATAAGTATAAGGCGCCTTGAAAATAGCAAGGAGCACCTCGTCAATTATTTCGCCTTTCGAATCAATTATATTTCCAAGATAAAGCGTTCTGTTTTTTAAATCGCAAAAGGGCCTTTTCACCTTCGGTCTAAAAATCTTTTGGGCAATGTCAAGAGACTTAGGCCCTGACATCCTGACAATTCCAATACCGCCTTCACCCATGGGGGTAGAAATCGCCGCAATAGTTTCACAATTGTCTTTTAACATCAGATTCAACCTCACTTTAAATAAGCCCCAAAGCTTTATGCTCGGGGCTCTTGTGCAAAATCAGTTTTTATTTTAATGAAATAATTACTCTTCTGTAGGGCTCTTTTCCTACACTTTTTGTTACAATCTTACGGTCTTTTTGCAAAGTGGTATGAATGATGCGCCGCTCATTGGGATACATAGGTTCTAACATAATGCTTTTTTTAGTTTCCTTAACTTTATCTGCTATTTTAAGAGCTAAATGTTCCAATGTGTCTTCCCGTTTTTCCCTGTAATTTTCCGCATCCAGCACAATGCGCACAAATTCTTCGCAATTCTTATTTACGACAAGAGAGGTTAAATATTGAAGAGCATCTAATGTGCTACCGCGCTTTCCTATCAGTATGCCTGCATCTTCGCTTTCGATTTCGAGTTTTAAAATCTCATCTTCCGGTAAGCATTTAACTTTGGCGTTTTTGTCAATAAAATGTAAAAGACCGTTTAAAAAACCTACAGCTACCTCTTCGGGTTTTGGCTTTACGGTAACTTTCACTTTGGCCGGTTTGGAAAGGAAACTTAAAATTCCCTTATTGCCTTCATCGATTACCTCTACTTCTACTTCATCACGGCTTACCCCAAGTTCCTCTAAAGTCAGCTGTACAGCCTCATCTACTGTTCTTGCCTGCTTTTCTAAGACTTTCATCTACTTTTATGTCCTCCTTAGCAATAGGTTGTGGACGCATAAATATTAACTGTTGTATTATTTGGACCACATTGCTGACCACCCAATAAAGTGCAAGGCCCGCCGCAAATTTTATTGAAAACCATCCTATCATAAGCGGCATTACTATATTCATTGACGCAGTTTGCTGATTGCTTGTTCCAGGCGGTGTTGAAACTTTTGTCTGTATATATGTTGTAACTGCTGCAAGTATCGGGAGTATATAAGTTGGATCAGGCTTGCTCAGGTTCGGTATCCATAAAAAGCTTGCTCCTGCAAAATCATACGACTGGAATACTCTAAATAGCGCAAGTATAATCGGCAGCTGAATTAAAAGGGGCAGGCAACCGCCGAATGGGTTTACCTTATTTTCCTGATATAGTTTCATTATCTCTTCATTTAGTTTTTCTTTATCATTTTTGTACTTCTGCTGTAGTTTTTGTTGAATCGGCGCTATTTCCTGCATCTTCTTCATTGAATTAATTTGCATGAAGCTGAATGGCAAAAGCACTAGTTTTATCAATACTGTAAGTAATATAATGGCAATACCGTAGCTGTTGGTATAGGCACAAATAACGTCCATCAACTGTTTTATTAAACTTTCAAAAAAGGCCATCTAGCCGTTCCTCCTGTTTTTTAGTAAATCTTTTGGCAGTTGTTGAGTTTGTAATTTATATTTAAACGGGGTCGTACCCGCCCGGGTTGAAAGGGTGGCACCTTAAAATTCTCTTTATTGCTTTAAAGCCACCTACGACTACTCCGTATTTTTCAATAGCAAGAATAGCATAATCAGAACAAGTGGGATAAAATCTGCAGGTTCTGGGTTTTAAAGGAGAAATAAACTTTTTATAAAACAATATTGACCAAATTAAAAGCTTTTTTATCATTGTATATACGACCTCTTTTTAATAGACTTATAATCTCCTTTTCTATCTGGGCGTAGTTAAGTTGCACCGCAGCAGGTTTTACTGAAAACACTATATCCCAGCCGCTGTTTATAAAGTCGTAATTTTTCCTTATAATTTCTTTAATTTGTCGTTTTATTTTATTTCTTACCACACTTTTCCCAACTTTTTTAGACACTGAAACCCCTAATCGGGAATAACCTAAATCGTTTTTTTTAATGTACATGACAAAAAATGGGCTGCTTATTCGCCTTCCCGATTTATACACATTAATGAATTCTAAATTTTTCGTCAATCTTAAGGCTTTTTTCAAAAAATTAAAATCCTCCAAATAGAAAATATTATATTTTCAAATATTTAAGATCGAGCGACCTTAAAATAGGCCGCTGAAACTTTTTCTTTACTTAGGCGGTAAGTGCCTTCCTGCCCTTTAATCTTCTTCTTTTAATAACATTGCGACCGCTCTTTTTAAGCATGCGTGCTCTAAACCCATGAGTCTTTTTCCTGTATCTGCGATTGGGCTGATATGTCCGTTTCATCTGTCCACCTCCGATATTTTATGTAAATATTAATTATTATAAAAACCATAAAAATTATTCTTGCACAGCTACTTTTAGTTATCACGATTATAACTTATAATATAATTGTCTGTCAAGAAATTCTGCCCTGAAATTGCTATCAGGGTTTATATTTTTCGTTTATTGAATGAGAGAGCTAATTTTGATATTATTAAATTGGTCTCTTTTAAATTTATTAATTATTTTCTTCGCTTTTCGAGGAGGTTTTTTTATGTCTGGTCAAGTAGACCCTTTGCAATTATGGCAACACATCTTGAAAATCTTGAGCAATGAACTAAATAACGATATGTCTTTTAATACGGTCTTAAAGCCTTCAAGGCTTGCGACGCTAGACGACGGGCGGGCTGTTATAGAAGTACCGAATGATTTTATAAAGTCTGTTATAGAAAGGCGTTATTTAAACCTTATAAAAGATATTTTCAACTCAGTTTTAAAACAAAATACCAGTGTAGAAGTAAGAATAAATCCTACAGGTTTTGATTCGGAACTTGTGCAGGAAAACCTGCCTATATCTGATGATACATCAGAAGTTAAAGCTTTTTCAGACGATTTAACGCCTTCCCTTAACCAAAAATACACATTTGATACTTTTGTAGTAGGTAACAGCAATCGTTTCGCCCACGCTGCCTCTCAAGCAGTGGCGGAGTCACCGGCAAAGGCTTATAACCCTTTCTTTATATACGGAGGAGTGGGTCTTGGTAAGACTCATCTAATGCACGCTATCGGTCATTATATACTTCAGCGGGATCCTAACTGCAAAGTCGTCTATCTTTCATCGGAAAAATTTACAAATGAATTGATAAATTCTATCCGCGATGACAAAAATGTAGAATTTAGGAATAAGTATAGGACAATCGATGTGCTTTTAATCGACGATATTCAATTTATTGCCGGAAAAGAAAGAACACAAGAAGAGTTCTTCCACACATTTAATGCTTTACATGACGCTAATAAGCAGCTTGTGATATCCAGTGACCGCCCCCCAAAAGAAATCCCTACTCTTGAAGAACGTCTAAGATCAAGATTTGAGTGGGGGCTTATAACTGATATTCAGCCGCCGGATTTTGAAACGCGTATTGCAATTTTACAAAAAAAGGCTATGATGGAAAACCTTATAGTTCCGGATGATGTAATAAACTTTATAGCCACAAAAATCGAAACAAATATTCGTGAGCTCGAGGGGGCGCTGATACGAGTAGTAGCTTATTCATCTCTTACTAATTGTCCTATAGACATGCAGCTTGCAGAACAAGTGCTTAAAGATTTAATTCCCAACGGAAAGCCGAAGCAGGTTACATCGGTGCAAATCGTAAAAGAGGTTGGGAATTATTTTTCCATAAACCCTGAAGATTTTAAATCAAAGAAAAGAACTAAGGATTTAGCTTTTGCAAGGCAGGTAGCTATGTATTTGTGCTGCGAGCTTACAGACCTTTCCCTTCCAAAAATCGGAGAAGAATTTGGAGGCAGGGACCACACAACAGTAATACACGCAAGAGATAAAATAACATCTGACATGCAGCAAGATATACAATTATTAAATGCAATTGAAAGTATAAAAAAGAAAATATTATACAGTTGATAAGCTGTGGAAAGGTTCGGGACAAGTTGTTGATGGTATGTGGATAATTTTAAGTTATTAAGGGTTGCTGTTGATACTGTGGATAAAGTTATACCCATTGTCAACAGGTTATCCACAGCAAAAATTCAAGGACAGCACTTATTAACATAATTTATCCACATATCCACAGCCCCTACTACTATTACTACTATTTTTATATATATATTATTAGTTTTAGTATATTTATATATATAAAGATTTTTTGGAGGTTTAAATGAAATTTATAATTAATAAAAATGAGCTTGTTTCAGCAATCTCTATAGTAGAAAAGTTTGTGCCTTCAAAAACACCTATGCCAACCCTTGTAGGAATAAAATTTTTAGCAACGGAAGATAGTTTATTTCTTACGGCTACAAATCTTGAAATGGGTATAGAATACAAAATTTACGGCGAAGATACCGGTCTTTTGGTGAAGGAAAAAGGAAACACTGTAATAGAATCTAAGATTTTATCAAATATTATTCGCAGAATAGATGAGGATATAATAGAATTTGACTGTAATGAAAATAGCGCTAATATAAAGTCTAGCGGTTTTAATATGGTACTGCCTTGCTTTAATGTAATGGATTTTCCTGAAATTTCCAAAAAAAACTCCCTTAAAACCATTAAATTAAAACAAGGTATTTTTAAAGACATGATACGAAAAACAATATATGCAAGAGCTGATGAATTTTCCTCAAGGCCCCAACTTACAGGTGTTCTTGTAGATTGTAAAGATAATATTTTGAATATGGTAGCCTTAGATGGTTTTAGAATAGCATGGAGTTATGTTGAACTTGATGATTTGGCAGAGGATTTTAAAGTGATAGTTCCGGGTTATACACTCCTTGAAATTTCAAGGATTTTTAAAGACGAAGATGAATCTTCTTTTGAATTTTGCTATAGTGCAGGCAGTGTAGAATTTGCAACAGAAAACTTTGTGATTACATCTAGAGTACTTGATGGAGATTTTATAGACTATAAGATGATTATGAATATTGAACCGAAATTAGTTGTAAAGGTTGATGCAAATAAACTTCGTCTTGCAGTGGAAAAAGCCGGCATTATTGCAAGAGAAAGCAGTGCCGGAAACTTAATAAAATTTAATATAGCAGAGGGGATAATTGAGGTTCAAGCAGAAGCTGAGTCAGGCCGTATTTCAGAAAAGGTTGCTTGCAGCACAAAGGGACAGGAAATGCTTATAGCCTTTAATGCCGGATTTTTCCTTGATGCTTTAAAATCTATATCAGAGCCTGAGATAAGATTAGAGTTTTCTGATGAAGCAGGTCCTTGTATAATTACACCGGTAGAAAATGAACATCATAAGAACTTTATTTTACCTGTGAGATTAAAGGGTGAGAAATTATGACGAAGGAAAAAGAGGTTTTTATTAATACCGACACAATAGAGCTTGATAAATTTTTAAAATGGGCGGGAGTTTTCTCAACCGGCGGCGAAGCGAAACTTGTGATAAACGAAGGCAGGGTGAAAGTAAACGGACAAATTGAAACCCACCGCTCACGAAAACTTAAAGTTTCTGATATAATAGAGGTTGACGGCTTAAAGCTGCAGGTGTGCCGGAGGTAATGACGTGTATCTTTATAATTTAAGGTTATATGATTTTCGAAACTTTTCCGAGCTGAATACAAAATTTAACAATGGAATCAATATCTTTTATGGTGATAACGCTCAAGGGAAGACGAATTTGCTGGAGGCTATATACTTTATATCGGAATTAAGAGCGGCAAGAGCTTTTAAGGAATCTGAACTTATAAAATACGAAAGGCCACTAGCTTTTATAAAAGGTGAATTTAAAACGAATACCGGGCCTATTACAAGACAAGTAACTTTTTATCGGGATAGAAAAAAAGAGGTTAAAGAAGGAGAAAACAAGAAAAACAAGCGGTCAGATCTTTGCCCTGATATAAGTGCGGTATATTTTTCGCCGGATGATGTGGATTTGATAAAAGGGGAGCCGGGACTTAGGCGCAGATTCATAGATAATATAGTCTGTCAATTTAGGCCTACGTTTTATAAATATCTACAGGACTATCAGCGGGTGCTGGCCGAGAGAAATATGTTGCTTAAAAGTATAAAGGTAAAACCTGAACTTATAAAAACATTAGATCCATGGGACAACCAACTTATAGAGTTTGGTTTTAGGGTTATAAGCGAAAGAATAAGTATGCTTTCGAAGATATCACAAAAGGCCAAAGATTACTTTAAAAGCTTCAGCCCCCCTGAAAGCCACCTTGATATAAAATACAAAAGCGAAATAGACTTCACTAATCTTTCTTTAATTAAAAAAGATTACAGTAAAAAACTTATAGAAAACAGAAAAAAGGACATAGGGAGAAGCTTTACATCTTTAGGACCCCATAGGGATGATATAGAATTTCTTATAAATGGCAGGGATGCTAAGTATTTTGCATCTCAAGGACAACAAAGACTTATAACCTTGTGCTTAAAATTTGCCCAAAGAAGCCTGCTTAGTACTGAAAAAGGCGAATTTCCCATATTACTTTTAGATGATGTGATGTCTGAACTTGATGAAGGGCACAGAAAGCTTATATTAGACGATGAAAAAAGTCAGATATTTATAACAACAACAGATCTAAAATTTATACCTGACAATATCCTGAAAAAGGCATCACTTTATTTAATAAACAATGGTAGGATAGGTGAGCAAGATGGAAAAAATTGAAAATATATTAATTGGCTTGCTCAAAAAATCCCATATAGACAAGAAAGTTTTACAAGCTCAGATAATCGCCTCCTACGGCGGTATTGTGGGAAAGAAAATTTCGGCTGTCTCCAGGCCTTTATATATACGAAATGACATACTTTTTGTAGGTGTTGAAAACTCTGTATGGATGCACCAGCTTTATCTGTTAAAACTTGAGCTTATCAATAAAATTAACGCAAGTTTGCCTTATCCGCTCTTAAAAGATATTAAGTTTTTAATAAGAGATATAAAAAATTCGGAAAGAATTGATGAAGGTTTAAAACAAAGCGGTAATAAGAATACCGTCTTAATTCCAAAAGATATTTTAGAAACAATAGACGAGGTAAGTAAAACTATTTGCGATAATGAATTAAGAAATGCTTTTACAAAACTTATGATAAAAGATGCAGAAAATAAGCTGAAAAAGGAGGAGAAACATTGTTTATCCACATAGGCGGCGATGAAGTAGTTTTAACAAAGGATGTTATAATGATTCTTGATAAAAGTGCGCTTTGTGCCAAAGATACATCTTCATTTTTGCAAATCGCAAAAGAAGAAGGATTTGTCAGAGAAAACAAGGATTTGTTCTGCAATGAAGCAGACAGCAAGAAAACTGCAGTTATTATGGACAATAAAGTACTATTTTCACCTATTTCCGCCACTACGCTTTCGAAAAGGGCGGATTTTATAAAGAATCTCAAGTAGGTGTTGGAGGTTGTAAGTTTGGATAAAAAAAACGAATATGATGAAAATAAAATAGAAGTATTGGAAGGTATAGAACATGTAAGGCTAAGACCGGGTATGTATATAGGGTCTACCGACAGCCGCGGTCTGCACCATCTGGTGTATGAAGTGGTAGACAACAGCATAGATGAAGCGCTGGCAGGATACTGCCAAAACATAACTGTTACAATACACCAAGACAATTCGGTTACAGTAGAAGATGACGGCAGAGGAATTCCTGTCAAAATTCAGCCAAAAGTTGGAAAATCCGCCATGGAGGTAGCGCTTACAATGCTGCATGCCGGCGGAAAGTTTCACAACAGCGGCTACAAGGTATCAGGCGGTCTTCATGGTGTGGGCGTTTCAGTGGTAAATGCCCTTTCTTCATGGATGGAGGTCGAAGTAAAAAGAGATGGCGGCATATTTTATCAAAGATATGAACGAGGTAAAGCTGTCACAGATGTTATAAGAAAAGGCGATACCGACAAAACAGGCACTAAGATAACATTTATGCCGGATGATGAGATTTTCGAAGAAATCAATTTTTCCTATGACATACTAACACAGCGTTTAAGAGAGCAGGCGTTCTTAACTCGGGGAATTAAGATTGAATTAATAGATGAACGCACAGGTAAAACCAATGTTTTTCACTACGAAGGCGGCATTGTATCTTTTGTTAAATACCTGAACAGGACAAAAGAAGTGCTTCACGAAGAGCCGATATATATGAGGGCTGTTCGCGATGATATTGAAGTAGAAGTTGCGCTTCAGTATAACAATTCTTATATCGAAACCGTGTTAAGCTTTGCAAATAATATAAACACCCAAGAAGGCGGTACCCATCTTATCGGCTTTCGTACCGCTTTAACCCGCACAATGAACGACTATATGAGAAAAACAAATATGCTAAAAGAGCAGGATGCGAACCTTTCCGGTGAAGATGTAAGAGAGGGTCTTACGGCAGTAATTAGCGTAAAACTTCCAAATCCTCAGTTTGAAGGTCAGACAAAGACAAAGCTAGGTAATAGTGAAGTGCGCAGCCTTGTTGATTCTATAGTAGGGGAAGGCATGTCTCAATTTTTAGAGGAAAACCCATCTATAGCAAAAATTATAGCTGAAAAAGCTCTAGGCGCTGCAAGAGCGCGAGAGGCAGCCAGAAAGGCAAGAGAGCTTACGCGGCGAAAAAGCGCCTTAGAACATACTGCCCTGCCCGGAAAACTTGCAGACTGCAGGGAAAGAGACCCGAGGCTTTGTGAATTGTACATTGTAGAAGGAGATTCAGCTGGCGGCTCGGCAAAGCAGGGGCGAGATCCTAATACTCAGGCAATACTTCCTCTTCGAGGAAAGATTTTAAATGTAGAAAAGGCCAGGCTTGATAAAATATTAAACAACGAAGAAATTCGTGCTATGATTACAGCTTTGGGTACCGGCATCGGCGATGAGTTTGATATAGAAAAACTGCGCTATCATAAAGTAATCTTGATGGCAGATGCAGATGTGGACGGTGCTCATATTCGCACATTACTGCTTACATTCTTTTATAGATATATGCAGCCTCTAATAGAAGAGGGCAAAGTATATATTGCCCAGCCGCCTCTTTACAGAGTGGTGCTTGGCAAAAAGGATTATTATGCCTTTGACGACTATGAGCTTTCCAAAATACTTGAAAGTCTTGGAGATGCAAGGGGAAGAGCAGAAATCAAGCGATTTAAAGGTCTTGGCGAAATGACAGCGGAACAGCTTTGGGATACCACTATGAATCCAGAAAAGCGCACAATATTAAAGGTGACACTGGAAGATGCGGTAGAGGCTGATGAAATATTCACAATTCTTATGGGCGACAGGGTAGAACCTAGACGGCAGTTTATATTCGAACATGCTGCAGAAGTTCAGAATCTTGATATATAGGAGGGAGCTAAATGGCTGAAAAAACAGGAAAAGTTGTTCCGGTTAAAATTGAAGAAGAAATGAAAAAATCTTATATCGATTATTCTATGAGCGTCATCGTAGGCCGGGCTTTGCCTGATGTAAGAGATGGCTTAAAACCGATTCATCGCAGAATTTTATATGCCATGAGTCAGCTCTCTCTTACTCCGGATAAGCCCCACAGAAAATCCGCAACAATAGTGGGAGAAGTTATGGGTAACTATCACCCCCACGGTGATGCCGCAATATACGATGCAATGGTGCGCCTTGCTCAGGATTTTTCTACCAGATATTTACTGGTAGACGGCCACGGAAACTTTGGCTCAATAGATGGAGACCCACCTGCCGCTATGAGGTACACTGAAGCCAGAATGACAAGGCTTGCATTAGAGATGCTTTCTGATATAAATAAAGATACAGTTGATTTTGTTCCTAATTATGACGAATCTTTAAAAGAACCCAGTGTATTGCCAGCCAGATTTCCCAATCTTTTAGTAAACGGTTCCTCAGGAATCGCAGTGGGAATGGCTACAAATATACCTCCCCATAACCTTAGCGAGGTAATTGACGGAGTTATCATGATGATTGATAATCCGGATGTTACAGTGGAAGAACTTATGGAAGTAATTAAAGGGCCGGATTTTCCGACAGGAGGTATTATAAAGGGCTACAGCGGCATAAGGGATATGTACACCACCGGCAGAGGTTCTGTTATAATGCGGGCAAAAGCCACGATTGAAGCGATGGACGCCACCAGACACCGAATTGTAGTAACTGAAATACCTTATATGGTGAATAAGGCGCGGATGGTTGAAAAAATCGCAGAACTTGTAAGAGATAAGAAGATTGAAGGTATATCAGATTTAAGAGATGAAAGCGACCGAAACGGTATTAGAGTTGTAATGGACCTTAAACGGGACGCAAACCCCAATGTCATCTTAAACCAGCTTTATAAGCATACTCAGATGCAAAGCACTTTTGGAGCTATAATGCTGGCTTTAGTTGATAACAAACCCAGAGTGCTAAATCTTCGGGAGATGATTTACTATTACCTGGAACACCAGAAAGAAGTAATAGTTAGAAGAACCAGATTCGATTTAAATAGAGCCGAGGAAAGAACCCACATCTTAGAAGGATTAAAGATAGCTCTTGATAATATAGATGAAATAATTCCGATTATTAGAGGTTCAAAAGATGATGCAGAGGCAATGAAAGCCTTAATTTCCAGATTCGGGCTTACCGAAAAACAAGCCCAGGTCATACTTGATATGAGGCTAAAGCGTCTTACGGCTCTTGAAAGAGATAAAATTGATGAGGAATACAATGATCTGCTGATAAAAATTGAGCATTACAAAAAGATACTAGCAGATGAACAAATGGTTCTTTCGATTATAAAAGATGAGCTGATGCAAATAAAGGAAAAATACGGCGATGAGCGAAGAACTCACATAACCCATGATGAGGGAGATTTAGATATTGAGGATTTAATTGCCGAAGAAGACATAGTCATAACCTCTACTCATTTTGGATATGTAAAACGCCTGCCCCTTTCTACTTATCGCAGTCAGCGACGAGGCGGACGGGGCATAACGGGAATTACCACAAGAGAAGAAGATTTTGTAGAAAATATATTTGTCTGCACCACACACCATGTTGTATTATTCTTTACAGACAAGGGTAATGTATACAGGCTTAAAGCATATGAAATTCCGGAATCCGGCCGTACCGCAAAAGGCACTGCTATAGTGAATATCTTGCCACTTAAGCCTGACGAGAGAGTCAATGCCATGATTCCCATAAAAGATTTTAGCGATGCAAAATATTTGATTTTCGCCACCAAAAACGGCATTGTAAAAAAGACTCTGCTTTCAGAGTATGATACATCCCGAAACGTTGGGCTGATAGCTATAACTTTAAGAGACGATGATTCGCTTATAGGCGTGCGCCTTGTAGATAAAAACGAAGAACTTATTTTAGGCACCTACAACGGAAAAAGCATACGATTTTCAGTAGATGACGTAAGCGCCACAGGTCGGACTGCTCAAGGCGTAAAGGGTATAAGCCTTCAAGGTAAGGACAAGGTTGTATCTATGGATATTGTTATAGAGGGTCATGATGTACTAGTTGTTACCGAAAAAGGTTTTGGTAAACGCATTAATGAGAAAGAATTCAGACGTCAGGCAAGAGGCGGAAAAGGTGTCATTATCCAGAAAATCACCGAGAAAACCGGCCACCTTGTGGGTTTACGTGTTATTAAAGAAACCGATGAAATAATGCTGTGTACGAATTCCGGTATAATGATACGGATTTTGGCTTCAGACATATCCAAGATGAGCCGAAACACCATGGGCGTTACTCTTATAAAACTGGAAAATGATGATATTGTAGCATCTCTTGCAGTGGTAAGCGAAGATTAAAGGATATGAGGACTTGGAGAAGCAGGAAATAAATAAATTTAGTAAAACGCCTCTTATACAAGCTTTAAAAGAATATGAAAAAAAGGATTCCTTAAGGTTTCACATGCCAGGCCATAAGGGAAGATGTCCTAGAGGAGTATTTTGTGACATTAAGGAGAATTTATTTGGCTGGGATGTAACAGAAATACCGGGACTGGATGATTTTGCCCAGCCGGAAGGCCCTATAAAAGAAGCCCAGGAAAAACTTAGCGCTCTTTATGGGGCAGATACCTCCTATTTTCTTGTAAATGGTGCAACTTCAGGGATAATCTCCATGATGGCGGGAGCGCTTAGCGAAAAAGACAAAATCTTAATTCCCAGGACAAGCCATAAATCTGTGCTTTCCGGGCTGATTTTAACCGGAGCATCTGCTGCTTATATAATGCCGGAAAGATGTGAAGAACTGGGAGTATATGCTCAGGTTGAGCCATACGCCATAACAAATAAGCTTATAGAAAATCCCGATATCAAGGCGATCCTTGTTACAAATCCTGTATATCAAGGTTTTTGCCCTGATATTGCAAGGATTGCAGAAATCGCAAAGGAAAGAGGCACAACGCTTCTTGCAGACGAGGCCCAAGGTCCCCACTTCGGATTTAGCAAAAAAGTTCCTCAAAGTGCCGGCAAATTTGCAGATGCATGGGTGCAAAGCCCCCACAAGATGCTGACATCCCTTACCCAAAGCGCCTGGCTTCACATAAAAGGGAATCGAATAGATAAGGAGAGGCTGGAAGATTTTTTGCATATTGTAACAACATCCAGCCCTTCGTATATTTTAATGGCGTCCCTTGATGGGACAAGGGAGCTTATAGAAGAAAATGGAAATTTGTATATAGAAAAAGCTGTAGAGCTTGCCCAAAAAGCAAGATACGAAATCAACAATTCCACGGTATTTTATGCACCGGGCCAAGAAATCTTAGGCAAGTATGGGATAAGCAGTCAAGATCCTCTGCACCTTATGGTAAATGTATCCTGCGCAGGTTATACGGGATATGATATCGAAAAAGCTCTCAGAGAAGATTTTTCTATATATGCGGAATATGCGGATTTATGTAATGTTTATTTCTTAATAACATTTTCCAATACTTTAGAAGATATAAAGGGATTAGTAGCAGTCCTTTCACATTTTAAGCCTTTGAAAAATAAGGTGAAGCCTTGTGTTTGGATAAAAGACCTTCCGAAAGTTGCATTAGAGCCGAAAAAAGCCTTCAAGCTTCCGGCAAAAAGCGTGCCGCTCAAGGACTCTGCAGGCTCTGTGTCTAAAAGGCCGCTGGTTCCGTACCCGCCGGGAGCGCCGCTGGTTATGCCGGGGGAAATCATTGAAAAAGAACACATAGAAATGATAAATGAAATTTTAAATTCCGGGGGATACTGCCAAGGAGTGACATCTGAAAAATTTATCCAGGTAGTAACTGACTTTTAGGAAACTTGCCGGGAATCCCCCTGTTTCAATGGGGAGATGAAAAGCGATAAAGTATCTTAAACCTATATACAAAGAAAAGAGCGACCGGTAGGGCATTGGGCAAGCCGGTAATAATAGGTCAGGCGGGCTAAATCTTGCGGCCTAGAATTACGAAGCTCGTTATTTCAATGCCGGGTAGTTTACGTAAATGGGTAAGAGGGGAATTTTATGAAAGGTAAATTTATAACAATTGAAGGTCCTGACGGAGCAGGGAAGAGCACCCAAGTAAAAAAACTGAGTGAGCATTTAAAAACAATAGGCTATAAGGTGCTGACAGCCCGGGAACCCGGAGGCACTCTCCTTGGAGAAAGACTTAGAGAGGTTTTGCTTTCAACAGAAGGGGAAAGTCCTGTGCCGGAGGCCGAAGCTCTTATATATGCCGCATCTCGGGCACAGCTTGTAAAAAAGGTAATTGAACCTGCATTACAAGAAGGTTTTATTGTTATATGCGACAGATTTGTAGATTCCAGCCTTGCTTATCAGGGATGGGCAAGGGGGCTTGGAATAACAGAAATTGCAAATATCAACAGCTGGTTTTTAAAAGATACATGGCCGGATTTAACTATAATTCTCGACATAGACCCACAACAGGCATTTCTGCGTATGCAGTTTAAGAAAGACAGGCTTGAAAGCGAAAGCCTTGAATTCCATAAAAAGGTAAGAGAAGGATTTTTGAAGGTGCAGGATATGTATCCTAAAAGGGTAAAAATAGTTGACGCATCGGCAAAACCGGAAGAAGTATTTGAAAATCTATTGTTCGAGATTGAAAAATCAGGTATAATAAAGACAAATTAGGCAGTATCTCGAAGGAGCGATATAAATGAAACTTATAATGGCTGTAATCCAGGACAATGACGCTGGCCGACTAATGGAAGCGTTGAGTCGAAAAAAATTCGGCCTGACGAGACTTGCCAGTACCGGTGGTTTTTTAAGAAGCGGCAACACTACGCTAATGATTGGTGTTGAAGATGAAAGAGTCGAGGAGCTTCTTGGCATAATAGAAAAAACCTGCAAGCCCAGAAAAAAAATAGTCACACCACTGCCTGCAGGTCCTGCTGATGCTTATGTTCCATATCCGGTAGAGGTAACAGTGGGAGGCGCAACTTTATTTATTCTAGATGTTGAAAGGTTTGTAAAGGTATGAAAGTAAATCTGCCTGTAGATTTTGGACTTCCGAGGGAACTTTTAGTAACAAAAAAACACGAAAGCTCCATTTTTTACGAGGAACTTAGTAAAGCCTCAAAAGCGCAGTTAAAAAATCAGGCAGAAATTGAGCTGGATATTATAACAAAATTAGGGCGCACAGTTTGCGAAAACATGACACTGGCATCTCTTAAGGAATTTAAAGACAGAATAGCCCAATTTTTAAATATGTGCATTTCGGGCGGCCTTTGTTTTAAAGAAGAACGCTTTCGCGACCGCAATGGTAGAATAAAAGCTCTTTCAGTTGTAAAAATAATAAATCAAAAACTGTTGGAGCTGGCCGATGAACTGCTTTCAGAAAATAAAGACTCATTAAAAGTAATCGCATTAGTTGATGAAATATGCGGATTACTTGTCGATATATATGTTTGAGGTGGTATATTGAAAAACATATCCCATGCTTATATTTTTTTAGGCAGCGAAGAAGAAACATCCCGGCATGCTTTAAATCTTGCCCAAGCGGTAAACTGCCAGAACGCTGATTTTGCACCATGCTTATCCTGCAGTGCGTGCAAACAAATAGAGCAGGGCATACATCCGGACGTTGTTCAAATATTTCCCGATGGAGTCTCAGTTAAAATCGATCAAATAAGAAAGGCGATACTGGAAATTGCAGAAAAACCCATAGAGGGGAAAGCTAAAGTTTACATTTTTCACAATGCGGATACTATTACCCGAGAAGCTCAAAACGCTCTGCTTAAAACATTAGAAGAGCCCACTTCGGATAGTGTTATCATTTTGCTTACAAATAATCTTAAACAATTAATTCCCACAGTTATATCCAGATGCCGGGTTGAAGATTTTTCAAAAAACGATTATACAATGCGTCTTTCTGATGAAAACAGGCAGAAGATTATCGAAATTTTGGGCAGTGTAATTGAAAAACCGAAAGATATAAATATTTTTCTAAAGGCAAAAGAACTTGCCGATATAGATGAAAAAATCGACGAGATATTAGAACTTATAATTTCGTTTTTAAGAGATATGCTAATTATAAAGGCAGATGCTGATGCGGTGCTTATAAATGACGATTTAAGACAAATGATTGAAAAATATGCCTTGATGTCTTATGAAAAATCAATAATTATGGGTATTGAGACTGTGCTAAAACAATTGAAGGCCGCAAAATACAAAGGCAACAAAAATCTAATCTGTTATAATTTATTGATGAGCCTTGAGGAGGGATTTTGATTTGGTAACAGTAGTAGGTGTTAGATTTAAGAAGGCCGGAAAAGTATACTACTTCAATCCCGGGGCTCTCGATCTTACTGTAGGCGATAAGGTTATAGTAGAGACAAGCCGAGGCGTTGAAGACGGAGAAGTAGTTTCAGGGCCTAAAGATGTGGATGAAGAAAACATAGTAGCACCTCTTAAGGATGTAATGAGAAAGGCTACTGATGAAGATATAGCTGTAATTTGCGAAAATATAGAAAAAGCCCAGGAGGCTGGCCGTATTGCTGTTGAAAAGATAGAAAAGCATGGGCTTGATATGAAACTTGTAGATGTGGAGTATACTTTTGACAGAAGCAAACTTATTTTCTATTTTACGGCAGACGGGCGCATAGACTTTCGCGAGTTGGTAAAAGATCTTGCATCTGTATTTCATACGAGAATAGAACTTAGACAAATTGGTGTCAGAGATGAGGCTAAAATGCTGGGTGGTATTGGCCCTTGCGGCAGATGCATTTGCTGTTCGACGTTTTTAGGCGAGTTCGACCCGGTATCTATTAAGATGGCAAAACAGCAGAATCTTTCTTTAAATCCGGTTAAGATTTCAGGACTGTGCGGCAGGCTTATGTGCTGCTTGAAATTTGAAAGTGAGACTTATGAAAACACCCTGATAAAGTATCCTAATGTGGGAGACAAAGTAATAACACCTGCCGGCGAAGGCAAGGTAATAGGTGTCTATAAAACAAAAGGCTCTGTGAAAGTGCAACTGGATGATGCTAAAGAAGCCATGGAATTTCCTGTGGAAGAAGTGGACGCAGTAGAAGTGATTTCTTGACAAAGAAGGCCGCTGCATATATAGTATTAATAAAGTTTTTAAATAATTTTTACAAGATGTTTCCCTGCAAAGGAGGGATATTATGTTTTTTTATTGGGATTACACGATGGTTTTGCTTATACCTGCCATGCTTCTTGCCATATATGCACAGACAAAGGTTTCAACTACTTTTGAAAAGTATTTGAGGGTTCCGGCAAGATGCGGCATGACAGGAGCTGAAGTTGCCACTGAGATACTCAGAAGAAGTGGAATTTATGATGTAAGTGTTCAGGTGCAGGGCGGCAGGCTTACCGACTATTATGATCCGCGACAAAAGGTGTTAAAACTTTCAACAGATGTCTATAATGGCCATTCTCTGGCAGCCATTGGAGTTGCCGCACACGAATGTGGACATGCGATTCAGCATGATGTGGGGTATGCGCCTCTTGCAATTCGAAATGCCATTGTTCCTGCAGCAGGCATTGGCTCACAGCTGGCAATTCCGCTGTTTTTTATAGGCCTCTTGTTTCGAGCTGATTTCTTGCTTACACTGGGAATATTGCTATTTTCTCTAGCAGTGCTTTTTCAACTTGTAACACTGCCGGTAGAATACAATGCTAGCAATAGAGCAGTAGCAGTTTTGGAAAGAGAAGGATTTATCGACAGAAGTGAAGTAGGTCCTGTAAAAGCGGTGCTCGGTGCAGCGGCGCTAACTTATGTTGCGGCTACGCTTACAGCCATAATGCAGCTTTTACGGCTTATAATTCTGGCCGGTGGAAACAGGGACAGAAGATGATTTCACCAAACCCTACTGTTTAATACAGTGGGTTTTTGTTTATTTTAGAGATGGAAGTTAATTTGTAAAATTTTTTTGAATAAGGTGAAAAACATGCTGGAATTGTCAGTGGGAATAGTGGGAGCAGGAAAAGGGGGTTCTACCCTTATAGAGACACTATCAGATTTTGACAACATAAAAATCGAGGGGATTGCTGATATAAACCATGAGGCCCCCGGCTTGAAGCTTGCAATAAAAAAGGGCATCGAATGTTTTGAAAGTGCTGAGAGCATGCTGAGAAGCAAAACCTTTGATGTGATATTTGAAGTAACCGGAGACAAGGATGCAGCTATTAATATCCGCCGGCTTATTCCTGATTCTACCGCTTTAGTAGATGGCAGGACTGCCAATATTATGCTTACATTAATAAAAGATAGGGAAGAACTTTTAAAAATAAAGGAGACAAAGGAACAGCTTGCCATAATACTAAACTCAGCTCAAGAGGGTATTCAACTTGTAGACAAAAACGGCATAATTCAATATGTAAATGAGGGTTACACCCGCATAACCGGAATTCCGGCAAATAAGCGTATAGGCTGCAATGTATTTGATGTTTCCCAGGACGGGGCGCTGGTAGAAGTGCTCAGGACGGGAAAGCCTTGTATGGGTAAGCCTAATAGGGCAGTAGGATCTAATGCTCAGGTAATCTCAAATGCGGCTCCTGTGATAGTAAACGGTGAGATGACCGGGGCAGTAGTTGTGTTTCAAGATATAAGTGAAGTTATTCGGCTTACAAAAGAACTTAAAAAGTCCTCTAGCATGATTGATGGTCTTAAAGACGAAATAAAGAAAATGAATGAAGTGAAAGGCACCTTTGATGATATTGTCGCAAGAAGCCCCGTGATGCAGGATGTGATAAACATGGCAAAAAAAGCTGCAAAAGAGGATTCTACAGTATTGATAACAGGGGAAAGCGGCACAGGAAAGGAACTTTTTGCAAATGCCCTTCACAGCGGAAGTACCCGGAGCCTAAAGCCGATGATAAAGATAAACTGTGCTGCAATTCCGGCAGAACTTTTGGAGAGCGAACTTTTCGGACACGAAGCCGGAGCCTTTACCGGTGCGGCCAAGCTTAAGCTTGGAAAATTTGAACTTGCAAACGGTGGCACCATTTTCCTCGACGAGATAGGAGATATGAGCCCACTGCTTCAGGCAAAACTTTTACGCGTGATTCAAGAACAGGAAATAGAGAGGGTCGGCGGCACAAAACCCATAAAAATTGATGTGCGCATTATAGCTGCCACCAATCAGAATCTATTAGAACTTATCCGTGTTGGAAGATTCCGAGAGGACCTTTATTTTAGATTGAATGTAATCAACATAAATATACCGCCTCTGCGGGAGAGAAAAGAAGATATTATAGCCCTTGCGGAAACATATATAAAGGAATTTAACCGCAAGTTTTATAAAAATGTCAAAGGCTTGACAAATAAAGCCCAGGATCTATTGCTTTCATACCAGTGGCCCGGTAATGTAAGAGAGCTTAGAAATATTTTTGAAAGGACAATTTTAATGGTGGAAGGAGAGTGGATAACTGAAGATTTACTATTTCCGTATTTTAATCAAATCAAGAGAAAGGACCCCGAAAAAAATGGCCTAATGCCTATAGAAGAAATGGAGTGCAGGATGATAAAAAAGGCTCTTGAAGAATACGGCTCAAGCGTAAAAGGCAAACAAAAGGCCGCCAAAGCCTTAAAGATTTCCCTTGCCACACTTTATAACAAAATAAAAAAATATAATATCGAGGCTTAAAATTTTAACCTAGACTTGAAAATTTTCCTAATCTTACATTACTGTAACCGGTGCACTTTACGAAGGTAAATAAAACAAATTCCAAGCTAAGATTTAAAAAATGATAGGAAAATAAAAGGTAGGTTCTAAAAATAAGATATTATCTCTAAGAATTAGAATATATATTCTATATTTTAGAATGGCGCAATTTTGTTGATACTTTTCGAAGATTTTAGCAGGAGACTTCATTAAAACTTATAATAATTATAAAAATAAATTGAAAAAGCCTGAAATATCAAAGGGTTTTGTTGGCATATTATTTGCATATATATTTTATGGAATATAAATAACGGCAAGGGTATCTTATATGCTTAAGATACATTTGGAAAGGGGAAGCTTATGCACGAGGCAGATGTAGTAGTGATTGGCGGCGGTGTTATTGGATGCTCTATAGCATATCATCTTGCAAAAAAAGGTGTATCTGTCATACTGCTAGAAAAAAATGATGTGGCATCGGGTACATCAGGAGCATGTGACAAGGCAGTGCTTTTACAGTCAAAAAACCCGGGGCTTCATCTTAAGATGGCCCTTGAAAGTGTAAAACTTTTTCCTGATTTGCAAAAAGATATGGATATAGATATAGAGTTTAAAAATGCCGGTGGTATGATTGTAATTTATACCGAAGAGCAATGGGAGATAATGAAAGAATTTGTAGAAAGGCAAAACAGCTATGGCCTTTCAGTAAGTTTAATCGGGAAAGACGAAGCAAGGCAGAGACAGCCGGCCTTTTCAAAAGATATAATAGGCTCAACTTACAGCGCGATGGATTGTGAAGTAAACCCTATATACCTTTCACTTGGATTTTTCCGCAGCGCAAAAAAATACGGCGCAAAAGCAATGCTTGCAACTGAGGTAAAAGACATAAAGGTTAAAGATGGCAGAGTAGAAGGCGTCGTAACTGATAAAGGTGATATTGCAACGCATACGGTAGTCAATGCTTGCGGAGTGTATGCTCCCTTTATCGGAAACATGGTAGGAATAAAAGTTCCGATAGTGCCCAGACGAGGTCAAATAATAGTAAGTGAGGCTGTAGCACCATTAGTTCACGGTGATATAAACTGTGCAAGATATATTACGGCAAAGTTTAATCCGGAGCTTCTGGGTCAAGGCGAAAGCGCCCGACTTGGTATAGGGCTTTCCTTGGGTCAAACTGAAAATGGCAATCTGCTGATAGGCGGAACAAGAGAATTTGTGGGTTATGATAGAAGAACTACCCATGCTGCTCTCAGGGAGATATTAAAACATGCATCAAATCTGGTTCCTGCTTTAAAAGACGTCAGTATTATACATAGTTTTTCCGGTCTTAGACCTTATACACCTGACGGCCTTCCTATCCTTGGACCAGTTCCGAATTTGAAAGGGTTTTATATGGCGGCAGGACATGAAGGAGACGGGATAGCACTTTCGGCAATTACCGGCAGATTGATGTGTGATGTTATCACTGAGGGTAGTACAACTATAGATATAGACATGAAGCAACTTTCAATAGAAAGATTTAAGGAGGACGATGTAAATGATTTTTGGACAAGTCATAACTGCAATGGTCACACCTTTTGATAAGGATTTGAGTATAGATTATAATGCTTTGGAAAAATTAATTGAGCATCTTATTGCAACAGGAAGCGACACTCTTTTGGTGGCAGGAACTACAGGGGAATCACCTACACTTTCGGATGCAGAAAAACTAGATCTTTTTAGAGCATGCAAAGAAATTGCCGGCAAAAGAGCAAAGATTATGGCAGGCACAGGCAGTAATTCTACGATTCATAGCGTGGAGTTTTCACAAGAAGCCGAGAAGGTGGGAGTAGATTGCCTTTTAGTAGTATCCCCTTATTACAATAAGCCGACACAAGAAGGCCTTTACAGACATTTTAAAGCTATTGCCGATGCAGTGGATATTCCTGTTGTGCCTTACAACATACCGGGCCGAACGGCAGTCACAATAGAGCCTGAAACATTGGCACGTCTTGCGGAGATTAAAAATATAGTTGCAGTAAAAGATGCAGTAGGTAATCTGGAAAAGACCAGCAAAACCAGGCTGCTCGCACCTAATCTTGAAATTTACAGCGGAGATGACAGCATGACACTGCCTATGCTGGCACTGGGCGGCCAAGGCGTTATAAGCGTAGCATCCCATGTGGTAGGTAGTGAGATAAAGCAGATGATAACAAGCTTTAAGGAAGGAAAGACAAAAGAAGCAGAGGAAATTCATCTAAAGCTGTTTGATTTGTTTAAGGCTCTTTTTGTCATTACAAATCCTATACCGGTAAAAGCTGCACTAAACCTAATCGGCATACCTGTAGGAGGCCTGCGCCTTCCTTTGTGCGAAGCTGACGAAAAGACAGTTGCTCTTTTGAAAAGTGAGCTGAAAAAGCTGGGTAAAATTGAATAAACAGCACATAATTTTAGCAGGTGGCAGTACTTGTTTCGGGCATAAAGCAATACGTGTATTGCTGCCTGCTTTTACGCAAAAGCGGTAAGTTTTAATACTTTTACAAAGAAAGATGAATTTGCAAATATTCCAAAAAGAAGCCGCATCTATATAATATGAAAGTTCTTCGATAATCAGACGTATTGACTATTTATTAAAATTGATTGGCGAAAGATGCGGCAGTTGAGCTGAAGCTGCCTGATTTTATAAGCGTTGTCAGCTTAATCTATTATTTTTTTATACATAATAATTTTATAAATCGGTAATTGCAGTAGTGGCAATGTGAAAAAAGCTTTTAGACTTTTACGAGGTTCTTTAAAGCATGGAATTTAGTGAAAAAAGGAGGTAGAAATTCAAAAAAATTTTGATAAGAGCTGCTAGTTTCAAGGTTTTAATTTAGTGCAAAATTGAAATCACGGACCGTCTTTATTCATTCTATTACATCCAAGCAAGAGCAAATTACACAGCAATAGCAGCCAATAAGCAGTTACAGCTTCACTAAGCTGTAAAAAAGCAAACTATCATTAATAGGATCTTATTTCTATTTACTGGGGTTAAAAATTAAAAAACGGGAGGAATTGTAATGAATCTTGGCACAATACTCTGGATTGCAACAGTAGTCCTGGGAGCCTTTTTCCTGTGGATCGGATTTAAAGTCAGCCACAAAGCCAGCGCCAGTTTTGCCGACTATTCGATTGCAGGCGGCAGTTTGCCCCTATTCCTCATATTTTTTACTGAATTTGCAAATATTATGGGTGTAGGCAACTTTGTGGGTCATGCGGCAAAGGGTTACGCAAACGGCTTGCCATGGTTGTTTTTTATACTTGGCGAGCAGGGTTCCAAGATAATCTTTGCTCTGGTGTTTGCAGGTTTTGCTGGAAGATATACTTACAGTACATTTATTGAAATGATTGATGATCTAGTCGTAAAAGATAAGGTAACGCGTGTTATTGGTGCAATACTTGCCTGCAGTATAATGATAGCTTGGACAGGTGGACAAGCTAAGGGATTTGGAACGATATTCCAAGTTATAACAGGAGCCAATCCCGTACCAATAGTATTTTTATTTACCGCCATCTATATCGTATACACAACGCTAGGCGGCTACTATTCCCTTGTTTGGATGGATTTTGTGCTTGGACTGATGGTTATCGTATTTGGCGGAATGTTCTATTTTGAGGCATTCAAGATTGTAAATTTCAGTTTTGCTGAAATTGGGGCGCGTCTTACTGCAATGGGAAGACCTGAGATGTGGAGCCTAAGCGGTGCAAATTATGGTGTGGCCTTGACTAATTTCGTAACAGGCTGTGTCGGCATCTTAGCAGCTCAGATGTATTGGCAAAGCTGCTTTGCTGCAAAGGATTCAAAGACTGCCCGCAATGGCCTGCTTGCCAGCGGAACAATTGCAATTATATTCGTTATGCTTACTGCTATAGTCGGTATGATAATCTATACCGTAAATCCTAATCTTACCGGAGAACAGCCAATGCCCTGGTTTATGATGAACATGGTGCCTACTATTGTGGCTGTGGGCATATTCTTGTGCATAATGGCGGCAGGCATGTCCTCGGCAGACTCCAACCTGAACTCTGCTACGGTTTTAATGACTAATGATATTATAGCAGTATTTAAACCTGATCTTACAGATAAGGAAATGATTTTTATTGTCAGAGTCTTGACGGTTATAGTAGGTATAATAGCAGCTGTTGTATCTATTTATTCCCCCTCAATTTTGGATCTGTTTTCAAGGGCTTATTCCATGGCTGGAGGCGGTTTAGTGCCGCTGCTTGTTGTAGGCCTGCTGTGGAAAGAGCGGCCGGAAGATCCATTCCAGCCCGGAAAGCGAAACAGCAAAGTGACTCCCTGGGGAGCAAGAGTAGGCATGATTACAGGCGCTGTTTTGTCACAAATCAACTCTCTTGGCACATATAAGATACTTATTGCTCTTGCTGTTTCAGCCATTCTTATTATAGTTGTTTCTATGATGACAAGAAACAGTGATTCTGCATCTACAGCAGCCTAAATCCGGTATTTGAAACGCCTTTATATTTTGGAATAGAGCCTGTCAGGCGGACTAAAGCTTGCGGCCTATAATTATGAGACCGGGTATTTCAATGCTGAGCCGTTTACTTAACAGGTAATAAGATTATATATAGGCTATGGAAATTGCGAGCAAGGGTCATTTTTAAAATCTAAAGGACCTTCCTGAAGATTATAAGTTATCTTCCGGAAGGTCCTTAATTTTACTTTAGAAAAGCCTTCAGATACTTTGCAATTCGGAGTGAAGGAAAATGAAGAATCTTAAGACTTATCATCGAAGATTCTTCGCTTGCGCTCATGATGACATTTTTCGGTGATATTCTTACTTAAAATAAGGTTTTTTCTGGCAGTATTAACGTTTTAATGATGATATTCTAATTACGTTATCGCTTAGGGCAACAATTTATGCTCAATGCTTCAAGGCTCGATAATATCTCTAAGAGAGTGCTCTGCCGTTGGGTTCTGGCATTTTTTATTCAGGGCTCGATAAAAATATCTCCCAGAGGGCTTGCTTGTTTTTTGAGCTTTCCCTTTGCTACAAGTTCATCCAGCGCTGCCTTTAGTGTCCTTACTTCGTAGTTTGCACCGGCAGCTGCATTGATTTCTTCTACAGCTTTGGCAAAATTTGCAGCATATATGGGAAGATGCGGTTTTATGGCATCGAACAGATTATCTTCGGAAGTTTCGCGATAAAACTTTATTTCATCTAGTGGATTTTGAGTATGGGGGCTTCGAGTATGAGGAAAACGAACGCGTATCGCAACGGTTCTTCCAAAAAGCGGCGATGAAACAAAAGCATCTCCTGAAGGCAGATAAGGCAGCCTTCTAGCTTCTTCAACCTTTATATCGGTTTCTTCGGAAATAGTGCCGATATCAGAGGCACGCACAGTGCGAAATATGATTTTTGTATTAAGTTGCGCTGTGACGGTTTCATCAAGAAGCGTAGGCCGCTGCGTGGCGAGTATTAAAAATACGCCGTATTTTCTTCCTTCCTGGGCAATTTCTGTAATTATTCCTTTTGTGGCAGTATCTTTTCCTTTTGGCGCAAAATTATGAGCCTCATCGGTTGCGATTATGAAGGGCGGGAAATATTCCCCTGATGGCTGGCCTTTTAGCTCGCCATCCTTATAATCTCTGCGCTGGTGGTAAATGTTAGAAAGCAGGTAAGTGGAAAATACCTGCAGAAGCCATATAGGTCCCTGAATTACTGCAAGTTTCCCCTGCATCATTGTCTCTTTTACCGGCTTTATATCATGGCTGAAAAGACCGGAACTATATAATCGTCTCAGCCGCCATATGATACCCTGCACAGAAGGCAGAGGGGTATTTTGGTACTTTTCAAAGAGCTGGCGCATTTTAATATATTTTTCTTGCTCCATAGGTTCCATATCCTGTTTTAGTGCCTGCTCAATGCGGGATCGCCCCATCTCTAACGCTTCGCCCAAAAGCTCAAGGCGATTTGAAAAGCTTAAATATGTATCGCCTCTTAAATGAAGCTCTTGCACAGCGCTTGACATGGCTTCTGTTAAAGGAGATACGGCTGAAAGCAATGCCATCAAATCTCCTCTTGATAAATTTAAAAATTCTACGCCGATATCTTCGCCTATCTGAAATTTTTTAAATACATCTTTAAAATCCCGTTTTTCTAAGCCGTTTTCTTGGCTTTCCGAAAATTCCATTTCATAATGCGGATCCAAGATTAAGGCCGGAAATCGATGCTTCATTACTTCTTCCATAATAACTCTAAGACCGAAAGATTTGCCGGAACCCGACCCGCCGAAAACTCCGATATGGGGATACTGTTGAAATGACCTGAGATCCAAGAAAAACGGCACGTTTCGCGTCTTGTAAACCTTGCCATTAGAAAACATTTCGCAAAGGCCGCGAAGGTCTTCCTCCATGGTCTCGGCAGTTTCTTCGGTATTTTTGATTTCACCTATCAAAAGTCCGTCTTCTCGCGCGCCTTTTAAAAGATGACTCCTGACCTCGTCGAATATAGGAAGGCGAGCTTTACATCCTGTTACTACCGGAAAATTAGCTTCTGAAATAAGCTTGACTTTTGCAATATTTATTTCATCTTCGTTTATTGAATACCCTAGATGCTTTAAGGATTCTATAACATCGGCGTCGTGAATGCCATTGCCTATGGAAAGGGGAATAAATCTGTTGTAAGAATTGCTTTCAACCACTTCGCCTATAAGGTTTCCTTGATAAGGATCCTCTATAACCAGCAGCTCATTTATCCGAAACTTTCTGTCTCTTGATGCTACATACACCTCTTGCGGTGTTGTAAGCCCAACTACCTGCATATTTGCCATAATATTCCTCCTACATCTCCCGTTTTTCTCGCTTAGGCTTTATAAATTCTACATAATCTTCTCCGAGGTAAGTGTGCAGCAACCCTTCCATTACTGCATCACTTATTCTTACGCTTTTATCAATTATATCAAGCCAAAGAGGTATCCCCCTGCTTTCTTTCGGGGTTAGCGTAAATACAAGATTCGGTACAAGCCCTATTGCTTCCTGCTGTTCTTCTAAAAGGTCAATTCCTATAGGTTTTGGATCAAGAGATGACCTCATAAAAAGCGTCCGAAACCCTTCTTTAAATAAGCCTGGCATAATTTCCAATGCTTCTCCAACCTGCAAAAGTCCGAATAAAATTTCCCAATCTGATGCGGGAAATCCGTCCATGTCCAGGGCATCCTTCAAGCACTGGCTAATTATACCGGTGGATATACCTTCTACAACACCTGCCAGCAGGACTTTTTGACTTATTGCCTCTTCTTTTAATTTATTCCACAAAGCTCCGGCCTCAATTTTATAACGGACTAGAGAGCCGTCCAGCAAAATTACTGCGGGCTTGAATTTTTCTAATGCCAGAAGCGCCGCTTTTGCCTCTAACTGGGCAAGGTTGTGCTTTACAAATTCCTGATATTCTTCTTCGTTCGCTACATCTTCTGTTATAAGGGGAGAAAATGCATCGGTTACGAGAAGATCGTTTTCTCCGGAGATGCAAAGTTTTGCAAGAGCTTGTTGGAGGGTAAACAGATAAGGAAAAGGTCCTCCCGCACTGTTTGTTGACCCGTCCACCCCTACAATTCCGCCTTTTTGAGTAATGCCCGAAAGCTCTTTTTGCCCAAGTCTTTCGCACATAACAAAATTTCCCAGGCCCTTTTCTGCTATAATAGAGCGCAGCGAAGAAGGAGAAGGCCTTTTTTCCAAGCGCAATCGCATGGCGCTAGCTGTCTCTTCGAATTTTTTCTTCAAATCGGCATTTACCTCAAGCATTTTTACACCTGCCTAAGTTTTTAAAAATTTTACAATTCTGTATTGACTTTTTTTGTCATTTCTGGTATGATTTTGTCCAGGGTAAATCATTATATATAAAATTAGGGGGCGTATGTAAATGAAATCTACAGGAATTGTAAGAAAGGTCGACAATCTGGGGCGTATTGTTATTCCTATAGAGCTGAGAAAGACTCTGGGAATATCCGTCAAGGATCCGCTGGAAATTTATGTGGATACCGACAAAATAATCCTCAAAAAATACCTGCCTGCCTGCATTTTCTGCGGCAATGCCGAGGATTTAATTGTTTTTGACGGAAAAAACATCTGTAAAGATTGCGCAAAAAAGATTGAAAAGGCCTTGGTGAAACGCACTGTAGAAGGTAATCCTTCAAAGCGGAGCGCTCGCCTTACAGATGACGACAGCGAAGCATCTGCCGAGGCGAAGTAAAAATAAGTCAAGCTAAGCGAGCCAGTTAAATACTAAAAAGAAGAGATCCCTAAAAAAGTTCTCTTCTTTTTTCGTATCTAAAATTTTACTCGACTATACACTTGGAATTGCGTTCTTGCATCATCTCAGCGGATCTTTTGGCAGCGCTTTCAACTGTTTTGACTATTAGGCCGATAAAGTCTGCATTTTCCAAGACTTTCATCCCTGCCATAGTTGTGCCACCAGGCGTTGTGACCTCGCTGCGCAGTTTAGAAGGGGACTGTCCGGTTTCGACTACCATTTTTGCCGCTCCATACACTGTCTGCACTGTAAGCTCTTCAGAAAGCGGACGAGGGATACCTGCCTTAACCCCTGCCTCTATTAAAGCGTCCATCAGCAAATAGACATAGGCAGGACCGCTTCCTGAAAGCCCTGTCACTGCATCCATCATGTCTTCCTCTACTATAGATACTTTACCTACCGAAGAAAATATTTCCTCTGCAAAATTTCTAGCCTCTTCTTTGGCATATCGCCCTAAAGCTATTGCCGTAGCTGATTCTCTTACTTTGCATGCTGTATTGGGCATTGCCCTAATAACCTGTATTTTTTTGCCTAATGCATCTTCTACATAGCTTGTTGCAACTCCTGCTGCAAGGGTAATTATAATGTGATTATCAGTTATATCATTTTTGAGCTGTTTTAGCAGATTATCAATATCTATTGGTTTTACGGCAATTATAAGATATCTGCAATTTGACAATATTTCCTTATAGTCCCTTGTTGTATGAACATTATATTTCTCCCTAAGGACCTGAAGTTTTTCATCATTTTGCTTGTTTGTTACATATATATCTTCAGGATTTATTATATTCTGGCTTAAAATACCATCTAGCATCGCAACTGCTATAGATCCTGCTCCGAATATTCCTATGGTTCTATGGTTTTGCACTTACTTTCCTCCCATCGCTTGCGCTGATTTTTGATTTTCTATAAAAATATCTTGACATAGAACATTATCAAGTATAAAAAACCTTCCGCCGTGAGAGGACGAAAGGTCGTTGCTTGCCGTCTTGATTTCTTGGTCAAATGCTTGAATTTTGGTACCGCACCTTTCCTCTGCGCCGTTAGGTGCTTTAAGGACTTTTGTGATTAAATAATATTTTATAATACTATCTAGTAAAGTGTCAAGTGAGCTTGCTACTTATAAAACAGGCGAATTCCAACTTCGGTGAATTTACCTGCCAAACTCGGTATTATACGTTTTCTATAGATCTTAATAATGAAGAATATTAAGCTGTTCAAAGAAAGATCATTCACCTTGAAAGACTTTCTACTTTGTCAGGTATCACATGGCAAAGCCAGCTGTTCAAACAGGTATTTCCTTCATAAATACTGATGTGTTGGTTTTTGATTTACATCATATCCTAGAATATTTAGCAGCTTATCTTATATCGATAAAAGATGGAAGGCCTGTCATTTTTCTATTAAAATTTCATATGCCTCATTTCTTGAAACACCGACTTGTTTTGCCGCTCTTTTTAAGGCTTGGTTTTTTGTAAAGCCTTTAGACATTTCTTCTTTAATAATCGATTGAAGGGAAGCTTTTAGCTCATCTTCGTCTGCTTTTGCGCTCTCAGATGGGCTTTTGCAAGGTGTAAAACCCTCAACCACTAAGACCATTTCGCCTTTAGGAGTAGATGCCTCAAATCTTTCTATAATCTCTCCTATGGTGCCTCGTATAAATTCTTCATGGATTTTAGTCATCTCTCGAGCGATAACAATTTTTCTGTTTCCAAAGATGTCAAATAAAGTTTTAAGGGTTTTTACTATACGATGGGGTGCTTCGTAGAATATCAATGTTCTTTCATCTTCCACGATTTTCGTAAGGAACTCCCTTTTTTCTTTTTGTTTTAAAGGCAAAAAGCCTTCAAAAGCAAAGCGCCTTGTGGAAAGACCTGATGCGACTAAAGCGCATACAGCCGCTGCTGCTCCGGGAAGAGGAACAACTTTAATTTTTTCTTTTATGGCATCTTGAACCAAATCTTCTCCGGGGTCTGAAAGAGCCGGGGTGCCGGCATCTGTCACAAGGGCAATGCTTTTGCCTTCATTTAACATATTAATGAGTTTTGGACCCTTTGAAATTTTATTGTGTTCATGATAACTTGTAAGCGGTGTTTTAATTTCAAAGTGGTTTAATAATTTTATTGTAACCCGGGTATCTTCGGCGGCTATAAGGTCTACTTCCTTTAGAACATTTAAGGCTCTAAACGTTATATCATCAAGATTTCCAATTGGAGTGGGACATAGATATAGTACACCTTTATCTGAATCTGACATTTTGCTCTCCTACTGACTTCCGAAATATATTTTTATTATCTCATCGGTATAACTGCCGTCGGCATTATAAACTACTAGCGGCGGAAGCATCTTTAATCCTGAAGATGCACCTTTTTTTGCCATGACAAGAAATAAATTTGGGCCTTCGCTGAATTTTGGATGCACAAAGCGCATAAGTTTGGGTTCAAGCCGAAAGCTTCTCATTAAGCAAATCGCATCAACAAGTCTTACAGTCCTATAAACCATATAAAACTTTCCGCCGAAAGTTAAAAGGTTAGAAGCGGTGCTTACAACATCTCTCAGCGATGCGGCGATTTCATGTCTTGCAATGGCGATACTTTGGTTGGGACTAATTTTCCCTTCATCTACGGTCATATACGGAGGGTTTGCCGAAACCACAGTAAAGCTTTCACTGCCAAATATCTTAGGGGCTTTTTTAAGGTCTGCGCAAATGATTTTTGCTCTGTCTTCAAGACCATTCATTTTTATGCTTCTCTTTGCTCTGCTGCAGGCTGCTTCATCTATTTCTATGCCGATTATCTCTTTTGCACAAGTTTTAGCGCAAAGCAGTATGGGAATGACTCCGCTTCCTGTTCCCAAATCTATTATCCTGTCGTTTTTACCGGCCTTTATAAAATTTGCAAGCAGTACTGAATCGATGGCAAACTTATATGCCCCGTCCTGCTGGATGATTTTTAGGTTATCGCACAATAAGTCATCAATGTGCTCGCCGGGATATTTTAAGTATTCTTTCATTAACTTCACCTTACGCTAAAATGTCTTATTTCATTATATCAAAAGGCAAATGAATTAACAATTGATTAAACAATGTCAAGGCTGTTCTTGCCAAAGAGCTTGAACTGAAACGATTTGAGAGTCTATGATGATTTTAGCTGAAAAACAAAATATATTAATAAATTATAGTAAAAATAGAGGAATTTTTACATTCATGTCGAATTTTAATTAAACGATAAAATTTTAAGATATATTTTCCAAGTAGGGAGTGAATAAAATTAAAAGAAAGGATATTGGCAATAAGATAAGAGAACTGCGCAATAACAAAGGGTTGACTTTAAAAGAACTGGGTGAGAAGACGGACCTTTCAATCAGCTTCTTGTCTCAAGTTGAAAGAGGAACAAGTGCGGTGTCTATAACTGCTCTTGAAAAGATTGCAGGCGCCCTTGAAACCGATCTTGCCTATTTTTTTACTCTTCCACAGAAACATGAAAACTTAATAATGCGAAGTTATGAGCAAGAGATTTTTTCAGTTGAGGAATCCAGGGTGTATAACAGGCTTGCAAATGATGTCAACGGAAAAGTCTTAGAATCTATGTTAATAACCCTTTTCCCCAATCAAAAGGAAAATAAGGTGGCAACATATACTCATGAAGGAGAAGAATTTGCATATGTTTTAGAGGGAATCCTGACAATTTTAATTGATGATGAAGAGTATCAATTAAATCCGGGAGATTGTGTTCATATGGCATCTACTATCCCTCACGAATGGGTAAACTATACAAATAAATTGGTAAAAGTCCTGTGTGTAAGCATACCGCGGATTTTTCAACAAAAATAAAGATTTACTCTTATTGAATACTTAAAGTCTATTGTATCATAAAAAAAATATCCTGTTTTGTGCGATGGGAGCAATAGAATCTTTTGAAAATAGAAGCGAGAAGAATATAATTATAATAAGTATCAAAATCAAGAAGGGAGAAATGTTTTATGAAGGAAAGACTTGAAAAGCTGTTTGATCTTATGAAAAAAGAAAATATAGACGGGATATTTTTGGCAAAGGATGCTAATGTCCGCTATGTCAGCGGATTTACAGGTTCAGAATCTTATGTTTTGGTATCAAAGGATGCCCGGGCGCTTATAACCGATTCAAGATACACAGAACAAGCCGAACAGGAATGCGAGGGTTTTGATGTAATAAAGTGGAAAGCCCCGCATCCTACTTTGCCGGAGGCGGCATGCGGGGTATGTGAAAAATACGGAATAAAAAAGCTGGGTTTTGAAAAAGACGTACTCACAGTGGATTTTTACGATAAGTTAAAAGAAAATTTAAAAGGCATAGAGCTAATAGGAACAGTGGGCCTTGTGGAGAAAATCCGACAGGTAAAAGATGAAAACGAGATTTCTTATATGAGAGAAGCCTCAAGGATTACGGATGAGGCTTTCAATGAAGTGCTAAATTACATAAAGCCGGGAGTTACCGAAAAGGACGTAAAAAGAGAGCTTATATATCTGGTGCAGAAAAAAGGAGCTGACGACGTAGGCTTTTCATTTATAGTAGCATCAGGGGAAAATGGCTCAAAACCCCATGCAATCCCTTCTGACAAGCCCATTGAGGCAGGGGATTTTGTGACAATGGATATTGGTTCTCTCTACAATGGCTACAGATCTGATATGACAAGGACCGTTGCGGTGAAAATGGCAGATGAAAGGCAAAGATATATTTACAATGTTGTTAAAAGATCTCAGGAAGAAGGAGTAAAAGCTGTAAGAGCCGGAGTAGAATGCAAGCTGATTGATAAAGCTGCTCGTGATGTGATAATATCTGAAGGCGTAGAAGGAATGTTCGAGTACGGCATAGGTCACGGCGTGGGCCTTGAAATCCATGAAGCCCCAGCCATGTCGCCTAACAGCACCCATATCTTAGAGGCCGGGAATGTGATTACCGTGGAGCCTGGTATATATATACCTGGATGGGGAGGTGTTAGGATTGAAGATATGGTAGCAGTAACTAAAGACGGTTGTGAAATTTTGACACGATCACCAAAAGAGCTTATTATCGTATAAATATGGTTTTGCTGACAAAATTAAATTGGGGGTATGAAAATGAGCAAAAAGTTTAAATCAATCCTTGCCCTGCTGACGGCATGCATTTTAGCATGCACAGTGCTTGCCGGCTGCGGCGGCTCCGGTACCACCGAAAAAACTGAAAATGAAGGAGACGCAACTACTGTAAAGCAAGAACTAACCTTTTCTCAGTCATCAGAGATACCCAGCCTTGACCAGCAACTTATCAATTCAATGCCGTCAACTGAGGTTTCCAACGCAATTTTTGAAGGCCTAGTAAGGCTCCATGACGGTAAAGTCCAGCCTGGCATGGCAGAGACATGGGATATTTCCGAAGATGGAAAGACCTATACGTTTCATTTAAGGGATGCAAAATGGAGCGACGGAAAGCCGGTTACAGCAAATGATTTTGAGTACGGAATAAAAAGACTTCTTGATCCTAAGACAGGAGCAGCCTATGCTTTTGCCGGATATATGATAGTAAACGGCGAAGCCTACAATACAGGAAAAATCACAGATGCAAGCCAAGTAGGAGTCAAAGCCATAGATGAAAAAACACTGGAAATAAAGATAGCAAACCCTGCACCATATTTCTTAGGCTATTTAAGTCTTGCGTGCTTTATGCCTACCCGCCAAGACATAGTTGAAAAATACGGAAAAGATTTTGCTCTTGAAGCTGCTAACAATGTTTACAACGGTCCATTTATTTTGGAAGAATGGAAGCATGAGTCTAATGTAACACTGAAAAAGAACCCGGACTACTGGAATAAAGATGCTGTAAAATTGGAAAAAGTGACCATACTTCAGATTACCGATCCTAATACTGCCTTAAGCATGTATGAAAACGGAGAACTGGATTGGGTGTATGTGCCAAATACTCTTTGGGACAAATACAAGGATAATCCCAGCGTAAAACTTATGATGAACGGTGCTGTAGATTGGCTAAGGCTTAATCTCAATGCCGAAGACAGGCCTTGGCTTGCGAATTTGGACTTTAGAAAAGCATTAAATTATGCACTGAATAGAGAAGAATATGTAAATGCCGCTACAAAAGGACTTTATCTGCCCTATTCCCGCCTTGTACTGCCCCTTGTAGCAGGAGCAAAAGGAGGCAAGTATACCGAGGAGTGTCCGATTGATGGTTATCCGCTGTCCGGAGACATGGAAAAGGCAAAAGAGCATCTTGATAAAGCAATGGCTGCACTAAACATAAAGGACCCGAAAGATATATCTCTCGAACTTAAGTTTTCCGATGCAGCAGGAGACAAACCCCTTGCTGAGGTGCTGCAAGATCAGCTGACAAGGAATCTGGGAATTACAGTAACAGTAAACCCTGTAACATACAAACAAAAGCTTGCAGACGATGTGGCAGGTCAATATGAGGCAGTTTACAACGGCTGGATGCCTGACTATGATGACCCGATGACATATCTCGAGCTTTTTGAAAGCAACAATACCCAAAACTCCACGGGATGGAAAAATCCTGAATATGACAGGTTGATTGAGGCTGCAAGGGTGGAAACCGATCCTGTAAAAAGACAGCAGTATTTCTGGGATGCTGAAAAGTTGCTTATAGAGGAATGCCCCTTTGTTCCGCTGCAGTGCAGACAGGTGGCATATCTTGAAAAAGAAAACCTTAAAGGTATATCCAGGTATTTTGTGGGCTCGGATGTAGATTTTATATATGCCTATTTTGAATAACTTTGAATAAAGAGTAAACCTTTAAACCGTGGGGCATTGCACGCCTTCCTTGTGCTGCAAAATGCCCCACATCATGAATTTTAAGAAGGGAGGGACAGATTTTTGAAAAGATATATACTTCAAAGATTGATTATATCATTACTTACAATATGGGTCTTGGTAACTGTGGTATTTATTCTTGTAAGACTTATGCCGGGAGACCCTTTTATAAGCGAAAAAATGACGCCTGAAATACGAAAAAACATGATGGAATATCATGGCTTTGACAAGCCTTGGTATGTCCAATACTTCAAGTATTTAAACAATCTTTTGCATGGTGACTTAGGACTTTCGCTAAAATACAGCAACCGCAGTGTAAATACAATACTTGCTCAATCTTTCCCGATTTCTGCCGACCTTGGTATAAGAGCTGTGGTTCTTGCAACGGTTCTGGGACTTTTCTTAGGAGTAATGGCTGCTTTAAACAATGGCAGATTTTTTGATTACTTTTGTGTCATTATAGCGATAATAGGCGTATCTGTTCCGGACTTTGTGGCAGGTTCGGTTTTGCAGTATGTTTTCGGATTAAAATTGCACATGTTTCCCATAGCAAGATGGGAAAGTTTCAGGCATACAGTGCTTCCTGTAGTCGCCTTGTCCCTTAATACCCTTGCAGTTATAACCAGGACTATGCGTTCTAGCATGTTGGAAGTAATAAACGAGGATTATATACTTACAGCTAAGGCAAAGGGACTTTCGGACTGCGAGATAGTCACAAGGCATGAAATTAGAAATGCCATACTTCCCATTGTGACCATTTTAGGACCTATTACCGCAGGCATACTCACCGGCACCTTTGTTATTGAGCAGATATATGCGATACCGGGCATGGGAAGATTTTATGTATCCGGCATAAATGACAGGGACTATAGCATGATTTTAGGAATGACGGTTTTTTACGGCGTATTCTTGGTTGCGGCAAATTTTGTAGTTGATATAATATATGGATTTGTAGATCCCAGAATTAGAATATCCGAGAAATAAGGTGATGTAGACTATGGACAGTTCGGATATTATAACCGATGAAATGTTCACTGTTGTAGGAAAAGATATAGAAAACTATAATTTAATAACAAGACCCAGCCTTTCTTACTGGCAGGATGCATGGATAAGACTGAAGAAAAACAAGGTGGCCATGTTAGGTCTTGCCATAATAATATTTTATATAATTATGGCGATAATAGGACCTTATATGACTTCTGCCGACTACAGGATGACAAATTCAGCTATAGCGGATCAACTGCCCAGCAAAGAACATTGGTTCGGAACGGATTCTCTCGGCAGAGATCTTTGGGCTAGAGTTTGGCTTGGGGCAAGGGTGTCTCTTACTATCGGCTTTGCGGTAACACTGCTCAATCAGTTTATCGGCATCATTATAGGCGGCATATCCGGCTACTTTGGCGGCAAACTTGATATGATAATAATGAGGATAATAGATGTGCTTTACGGCATACCGTCCCTTATTGTTGCAATACTTGTCATATTGGTAAGAGGCGAGTCCGGCATAGCAAGTCTCATAATAGCTATGATAATAACCGGATGGATTGGAAGTGCGCGATTTGTAAGGGGTCAGGTGCTTCAATTAAAAAATCAGGAATTCGTCCTTGCCGCAAAGGTCCTTGGCGCAAGCAGCATGAGGATAATTTTGCGCCACCTTATACCAAATATGATGGGACTCTTAATTACGAATATTACAATGGCTATTCCGGGAGCCATATTCTCGGAAGCATTTTTAAGCTATATAGGTATCGGTATTCAACCGCCGGATACAAGCTGGGGGCAGCTTGCAAGAGAAGGTGCCCAGGTATTTATGGCATATCCATGGGAGATATTCCTACCTTCATTTTTCATCAGCACAACAATGCTGTCTCTGAATTTACTTGGCGACGGGCTTAGGAATGCCTTAGATCCCAAAATGCGCGGGACGGCAAAAGTTTAGGAGCCGCGAAATAGGGGGTAAAGATGGACAAACTACTTGATGTAAAAAATCTTGAAGTAAATTTTAAAACTTACGGCGGCACTATAAATGCTGTAAGAGGCATGTCCTTTGACATAGACAGAGGAGAATGTCTTGCGATTGTAGGAGAGTCGGGATGCGGAAAAAGTGTTACTGCAAAAGCCATAATGGGTCTTATTCCTTGCCCTCCAGGCGAAATATCAGGCGGCAGTATTCTATTTGACGGCACTGACCTTTTAAAGCTTGATAGAAAAAGTATGATGAAAATAAGGGGCGCAAAAATCGGAATGATATTCCAGGACCCCATGACATATCTTAATCCAACGATGACAGTTGGAAAACAAATTGAAGAGGTGCTGAAAAAGCATACAAATTACACTAAAAAGCAAATGACTGAAAGAATTATAGAGATATTAAATTTTGTAGGCATAGCAAATCCAAAAAGGAGAATGCGCCAATATCCCTTTGAGCTTTCAGGAGGCATGAGGCAGCGGGTTATGATTGCAATAGCAACTGTGTGCACCCCAAAGCTCTTGATTGCAGATGAGCCCACTACAGCTTTAGATGTTACTATACAGGCTCAAATCCTGGAACTTATAAAATCACTGCAAAAAAGCATGAATACCTCAGTGATGCTAATTACCCATGACTTGGGAGTTGTGGCAAACATGGCAGATAGAGTGATGGTGGTTTATGCCGGGAAGATAGTAGAGTCAGGGGTGGTAGACGATGTATTCTATAAGCCGCAACATCCTTATACTTGGGGGCTTTTAAGCTCAATACCCACTTTAGAGCTTAAAAATAAAGAAAAGCTGCCTTCAATTGAAGGCACGCCGCCGGATTTATTTTCACCGCCGACAGGGTGCGCCTTTGCAGCCAGGTGTGCCTTTGCTATGAAAATTTGTAAAGAGATGTATCCTGAAACGGTGGATTTAGGAGAAGGTCACCACTGTGCCTGCTGGCTGCTGCATGAGAAAGCCAAAAATGTGCGGCAGTCTTTTAACCTGTGAGGTGAACAAGTTGCATGAAAATAACGATTACCTGCTTGAAGTAAAAAATCTAAAAAAGTATTTCAAGGTTGGCGCAAACCAAATATTAAAAGCGGTAGATGATGTAAGTTTTTCCATAAAAGAAGGAGAGACATTAGGGCTTGTTGGCGAATCCGGCTGCGGAAAATCTACTACCGGAAAAACTATTGCAAGACTATATGCTCCAACAGGGGGCAAGGTTATATTTGAAGGAAAAAATGCCCACAAATTAAACGGACAGGAAGCAAGAGAGTTTTCCAAAAAGGTTCAGATGATATTTCAAGACCCTTATGCATCTCTTGATCCTAGAATGACAGTAAAAGACATAATCGGCGAAGGCATTGATATACACAACTTATATAAGGGCAAAGAAAAACTTCAAAGAATATATGAATTACTAAATCTTGTAGGTTTAAACAAAGAACATGCAGACAGATATCCTCATGAATTTTCAGGGGGACAAAGACAGCGTATAGGAATTGCCAGGGCACTGGCAGTGGAACCTACCTTTATAGTATGTGATGAGCCTATCTCGGCTCTTGATGCCTCGGTTCAGGCACAAATAGTAAATCTGCTTATATCACTACAGCATAAACTTCGGCTCACCTACCTTTTTATAGCCCATAACTTAATTATGGTAAAACATTTATCAGACAGGGTGGCAGTTATGTATCTTGGCAATATTGTGGAACTTGCAGACAGCAGCGAGCTTTATGATAATCCCCTGCATCCGTATACTAAAGCTCTAATTTCTGCAATACCTATTGCTGACCCAAAACTTGAAAGAAGCCGACAGAGGATTCTAGTAGAAGGTGATGTTTCAAATCCTATAAATCCGCCTCCGGGATGTTTGTTTAAATCAAGATGCAAGTTTGCAAAACCTGTATGCGAGCAGGAAAAGCCGCCACTTAAAGAGATAAGTCCTAACCACTTTATATCCTGCTATTTATATTAAAAGGAAGGCAAGACTGATTTTAATGTAGAAAGTTGTTTTGGCGAATGTGACGAACCTTTATATAAAGCAATACTTGTTGTTTTAATTCAATCTTCAGTGCACAAGAGTGTTCAGGCATTTGCTGTCATTTACCTTCTTGCAGGGTTAAGAAGGATTTTGCGCCAAAGTCAAGACCAAAAAGTCTTTCGCTCCAGGTAAAGCATAGTTGGTATAGCTTTCGGATTTACAGTTAGTAAAACGATATATAAGGTTTAATTTTAAAGGATCAGAGTATATGCACCTTAGAAAACTTTTATTCTATAAGAAATTTAAAAGAAGGTGTGAATTATGAGTGATAGTTCATTAGGAAGGCCGGCACTGGAAAAGGAAATCCAAAAAAGAAGATCTGCGGTAAAGCCGATAAATGAGAGGATAGCAAAGCTTCGAGAAGAAAGCGTAAACAGCAAGGTAAAAATATCCCCTGAACGGGTAAAAATCATAACTGATTTTTATAAAAGCGGTGCCGCAAAAGGCAAATCGATTCCGCATCAAAGGGCGATGGCTTTTAAATACTTGATGGAGCGGGCAAGTTTACCGGTGGAAGAAGGGCAGCTCATTGTAGGCATAAGAGGGACGGGTCCTCAGGAAGTGCCTACATATCCTGAAATATGCACCCACAGCATAGAAGATCTTAAAATACTTAGCAACCGGGAAAACATGCCTTATTTGGTGGATGATGAGACTTTCAAGCTGTACGAAGAAGAAATAATACCAGAATGGCAAGGCAATACAATGCGAGACTTAATATTTGGCAGTGTTTCAGACGAATGGATAAAAGCCTATGAAGCCGGGATATGGACGGAATTTATGGAACAGAGAGCTCCGGGACACACCGCCGGCGGCGAGAGGATATTTAAGACAGGTCTCCTTGATATAAGGGAAGAAATAAAGAAGAAAATTGAAGAAGCAAAACCCAGCGATCCATGCTATTATGACAAGATAGAAGAGCTGAAGGCTATGGACATAGCTGCTGAGGCAATGCTTATTTATGCGCGGCGTTATAAAGAAAAACTGGAAAAGATGGCCGAGGAGGAGCAAAATCCTGAAAGAAAAAAGGAACTTTTGGAAATGGCAAGAATCTGCAGCCGTGTTCCAGCCCATGCCCCTGAAACCTTTTGGGAGGCACTGCAGCATTACTGGTTTATTCATGTAGGCATAGTATATGAAACAAATCCGTGGGATTCTTACAATCCGGGCAGATTCGATCAGCACCTTTTCCCCTTCTATAAAAAAGATGTTGAAGAAGGAAGACTTACAAGAGAAAGAGCCAAAGAGCTTTTAGAGGCATTTTGGATAAAAGTCAATAATCAGCCTGCAGTGCCGAAGGTAGGAGTTACTGCGGAGGAAAGCTTCACATACAATGATTTTACAAAAATAAATATCGGCGGCTTAAAAGAAGATGGGTCTGACGGGGTAAATGATGTGTCATATCTGGTTTTAGAGGTCCTTAATGAAGTTAGAACACTGCAGCCTAATACCGCTGTTCTTGTAAGCGACAAAAACCCCAGGCATTTTCTCTTGAAGGCCCTTGAAGTTGTAGGACCCGGTTTTGGCGAGCCGCCGTTTTTCAATTTCGACGGTGCCATTGTGAAGATGCTAAGACAAGGCAAGAAATTGGAAGATGCTAGAACGGCAGGGGTCAGCGGATGCGTAGAAACAGGATCTTTTGGAAAAGAGTCCTATATCCTGACAGGCTATTTCAATCTTCCTAAGATTTTAGAAATAACATTAAATAATGGAATAGATCCAAAGACCGGCCGAATGCTGGGAATCCAGACCGGCGATCCTTCATCGTTTAAAAGCTACGAAGAACTTTGGAATGCGTTTTTGGAGCAGGTAAAGCATTTTATGGAAATAAAAATGGCAGGCAATGATATTATAGAGGCGCTTTTTGCAAAGTATATGCCGGTGCCTTTTCTATCCCTTTGGACAGAGGACTGCGTAAAGCGCGGAAAAGATTACAACGCAGGGGGTACCCGCTACAATACTCAGTACCTTCAGATAGTAGGTCTTGGAACTCTTGCTTACAGCTTGACATCCCTTAAGTTCCATGTATTTGATAAAAAGACCATCTCTATGAGCGACATGCTTGATGCTTTAAAGCAAGACTTTGAGGGAAAATACGAGATAATGAGACAAATCATCTTAAATAAGACGCCGGTATACGGAGAAGATGAGGATTACAGCGATGTGATAGCAAAAGAGATAGTGGATACTGTAGTTGATATAGTAGAGTCCTATCCCCCTTCCCCTGTTAGGAAAGCCTCAAAGAGAGTTTATTTCCTGCCAACAACTGCCCATGTCTACTTCGGAAAAGTTACAGGCGCCACACCTGACGGCAGAAAAGCAGGTTTTCCTGTTTCAGAAGGGATTTCACCGGTCCAGGGCACAGACAAAAAAGGCGTTGCGGCAGTTTTTAGGTCTATTACAAAGTGCGACTGGGATAAGACCGGTGGAGCACTGCTTAACCAGAAGCTTACGCCGGATCTTTTAGAGGGTCGGGAAAATTTAAAGAATATCGCAAGCCTTATTAAAACCTTTTTCAACATGGGAGGACACCATGTTCAGTTTAATGTGGTAAGTTCAGAGCTTTTGCGAACAGCCCAAGAGCACCCGAAAGACTTTCAGGATCTGATGGTAAGAGTTGCAGGCTACAGCGACTATTTTGTAAATCTGCCCAAGGGACTGCAGGAGGAAATAATTGCAAGGACAGAACATAAAAATCTTTGATAAATTAAAAGATAGCAAGGTTAAAACGGCGGAGGGAATTTTATGGCAAATAGCGGGTTTATTTTTGACATAAAAAGATTCGAGGTTCACGACGGACCAGGTATAAGGACAACGGTGTTTTTTAAAGGATGCCCGCTTAGGTGCTGGTGGTGCCACAATCCGGAAGGCATGTATTTTTCGGAGTCAGTTATGTATTTTGAATATAAATGCATAGGATGCAGGACATGCGTGAATGTATGCCCCCTTGATGCGATTTCCTTTGATTTCGGCAAGCACCATATTGACCGCTTAAAGTGCAGCAGCTGCGGCATATGCTGTGAAAGCTGTCCCTCAGGCGCATTGACTTGTATCGGCAGAGTGGTTACCGTAGATGAACTGATGACGGAAATACAAAAAGATGTACTTCTTTATGACAACTCAGAAGGCGGGGTTACTTTTTCGGGAGGAGAGCCACTTGTGCAGTATGAGTTTTTGACAGATATATTAAAAGAATGCAGGAAACTGGATATTCATACTGCGTTAGATACCTCAGGATATGCACCGGAAGATGTTTTTGCGCGCGCCGCAGAAAACGTGGATATTTTTCTTTATGATTTAAAATTGGCAGACAATCCTAGCCATATTATTTATACCGGAGTTTCCAATGAGCCAATTAAGAAAAATCTCAAGATGCTGGCGGATTCAGGAAGAGGCGGCGATATAATCCTGCGTTTTCCGGTGATTCCCGGCATAACCGATACGCAAGAAAATGTAGAAGGTCTTGCGGAATTTATTTCGACTTTAGATGGCATAAAGGAAATCGATCTTCTGCCTTTTCATGACATAACCGAAAAATATACAAGGCTTGGGATGAAATACAACATGTCTGTCCAAACTGCACCTTCTGAAGAAAAGTTAGAGTATATAAAGAAAAGGTTTGAACAGTTAGGACTTTATGTTAAGCTCTAACGTAAAATTTATACAATAAATTCAAAGGAAAGAGGGTAATGTTTTGTTTTTACAATTTGAAAATCAAAAGTTGATTGATTTTAGCCTTCAAGAAAACAGAAAAGCTATGCAAGAGGCGCTAAATCAAGTCAACGCACAGATGGGCAGGCATTATCCGGCTATAATAGGGGGCAAAAAGCGGGATGCATCGGAAAGGATTGTTTCAATTAACCCCTCGAATATTGACGAAGTTATAGGAACGTGTGCAAAAGCGGACAGCAAAATGGCACAAGAGGCGATAGATGCTGCTTCCGGCGCCTTTGAGAGCTGGAAGCGTGTGCCGCCTGAGGAAAGGGCGAATTACCTTTTTAAAGCTGCAGAAGTCATGAAAGAAAGAAGATTTGAGTTTTCTGCATGGATAGTCATGGAAGCCGGGAAAACATGGAAAGAAGCAGATGCAGATACGGCAGAAGCCATTGATTTTTTGGAGTTTTACGGAAAACAAATGCTTTATTATGCAAAAGGGATGCCGGTAAGCAAAGTTCCGGGCGAAGAAAATGAATGTTTATACATACCAATAGGCGTAGGCGCCGTTATTTCCCCCTGGAACTTTCCCCTTGCAATTTTAACAGGCACGACAGTTTGCGGGGTTGTGGCAGGCAACACCGTAGTCGTAAAACCCGCAAGCAATACCCCGGTAATTGCAGCAAAGTTTGCAGAAATTTGGCAGGAGATAGGTTTACCTGATGGCGTTATAAATTTTTTGCCGGGGCCGGGAGATTCAGTCGGAGATTATCTGACGTCAAGTCCCGAGACAGGCTTTATAAATTTCACCGGTTCAAAGGATGTGGGGCTTAGAATAAATAAATTGGCGGCAGAAATAGTGCCGGGACAAAAACGGATAAAAAGAGTTGTTGCCGAGCTCGGCGGCAAGAACGCCATTATAGTAGACAAATCTGCCAATCTGGATGCTGCGGCAGAGGGTATTGTAACATCAGCCTTCGGATATCAAGGGCAGAAGTGCTCGGCATGCTCCAGAGCGATAATTCATAAAGATGTATATAATGAAATGTTAGAGCGTATTGTGGCAAAAGCCGAAAAGCTGAAAGTTGGACCTGCAAAAGATTATGAGTCAGACATGGGTCCTGTAATAGATGAAAAGGCGCTAAATAAGATTTGCCGCTATATTGAAATCGGAAAAAGCGAGGGAAAACTTATTCTCGGAGGAAAAGCCTTAGAAGGCAGCGGGTATTTTATTGAACCTACAATATTTGAAGGCGTTAAAAGTGATGCGGTCATTGCAAAAGAAGAGATATTCGGACCTGTGCTTGCGATAATGAAAGCCGAAGGTTTTGATGATGCGTTAAATATTGCAAATGATACGGACTACGGTTTGAGCGGCTCTGTATATGCTGCCGATAGGGAAAAATTAAACAAGGCACGCGAGGATTTTAACGTGGGCAACCTTTATTTTAACCGCAAATGCACGGGAGCCTTAGTAGGAGGTCATCCTTTCGGAGGCTTTAACATGTCAGGCACCGATTCGAAAGCAGGAGGAGCAGACTACCTGCTGCATTTCATGCAGGCAAAAGCCGTTTCGGAAAAGATAATGTAGAGCAGCAGGATTTAAAAAATTAACAAAAAGCCTTTCATTTAGCATTGATTTTATAATAACAATCTGTTGTCCCAAAAATTATTTGTAAATAATATTATGTTCATGTTAGAATATACACTGTAATAATAGCTGGAAGGAAGGCAGAAATGAAGAAAGAACCCTATGAAGAAAATACTTTTTACAGCAGGATAAAAAAATTCAGAAAAGAAAAGAAGATGACGATAAAGGAACTTGCTGAAAAGGCAAACATTACATCATCTATGTTAAGTCAAATAGAAAGAGGGCTTGCAAATCCTTCTATAAATACGATGAAGCTTATTGCAAATGCTTTAGATGTGCCGCTTTTTAAGTTTTTCATGGAAGAAGAAGACGATATTAGAAGCCAGGTGGTTACTCCGGAAAACAGAAGGCGTGTATATCTGCCGGACTCTAATGGCGTAATTTATGAGCTCTTAACTCCTGATTTGGCGGGAACCATTGAATTTTGCCAGCTAACCCTAGAACCTTATATGTCTACCTCGGATACCCCTATGGGGCACGAAGGAGAAGAGGTGGCTATTGTAATATCAGGAACGGCAGAACTTGTCTTGGACGATTCTAAGATAATCATGGAGGCAGGGGATAGTATAAGAATCCCACCTCATACTAATCACAAATGGTATAATCCATCTGAGAAGCCATTAGTGCTTATTTTTGCGATAACACCCCCCAGCTTTTGAGAGCACAGAGAAAGAGCATTAGAAAGAGCACAGAGACCAGCTAACGAGAAGAAAGAGCACAGAGACCAGCTAACTAAAGTCAAGTCAGCTAACTAAAGTCAAGTCATTTTTTAAAAATAAATTCTAAGAAAAATAGGTATAACAAAGAAGCCTTTAAAAATAACAAACATTTTTACAAAGGCAAGGAAAAATATTCGCATTTAACATC
>Ga0134104_1000241_pt1 | contig 66632 bp, 66 predicted proteins | sample 15_3_2metaG_FD_94455 | JGI IMG/M metagenome (GOLD analysis project Ga0134104, IMG submission 94455) | Switchgrass degrading microbial communities from high solid loading bioreactors in New Hampshire, USA - 15_59_3.3_214_A2 metaG | ecosystem: Engineered > Bioreactor > Semi-continuous > Anaerobic...
ACTCTGGTCAATATATGACCAATATGGGGCATTCCATTAGCTGTAGGAGGGCCATCGTAGAAGGTAAATGTGGGGCCTCCTTCTCTATTGCTTATGCTTTTCCCGAAAATATCATTTTCTTTCCAGAACTTTAGTACTTCCTTTTCCCTGTCGACAAAATTCAAGTCGGTTGAAACCTTATTATATATCATCCAGTCATACCTCCAAAAAACTATTTATATTCGTAATTCATCATTCCGTCGCAGTCTTACGGGTTTTTACCCAGAAGCTGCACCATGGCAGTAAATAATTAATATATCAAAAAACCCTCTCAATCCGGCAAAAGGGACGAGAGGGTATTACTCACGCGGTACCACCCAAATTTATTATTTTTATAAAAATAAAAATAATCACTCAAACAGATAACGGTTTGCACCGGCATCTCTTACTCAAACAAATAATATGTTTCAATATTGTTTTGCTAATTCCAGCATAACCAATTTGAAACAACTATATGCTCTTTCAGGTAGCAACTCGTGGATGATTTTCATGAGCTAAACCTACAGGTATCGCACCCTCACCTGCTCTCTTTAAGGATTATTACTCATTACTCTTTCCAGTCATCGTTTTTACAATATATTTTATTTTTAACTATTAGTGAAATTACATTCAATTGGAATGAATTATATATAATAATCAGTAATGTGTCAAGTCTCTTCTGTCACCTGCTTTAATATCTCAAGCTGTGACATAAGCAGTGTCTCAGATTTTGATTTAAAAATATAGAGTTTCTTTTTCAAATCCTCGTATTCATATCTAATCTTTGCAACTTCCTGATTCGCATCGTTTAATATCTTCTGCGCTTTTACTTCTGCTTCTTTTATAATGTTTTCGGCTTTTTCATAGGCATTCTTTTTTATATCCTCACTGGTCTGTTGTGCCGCCAATAGTGTATTCTGAAGGGATTCCTCTATAGTCTTATAATGCTGCAACCCTTCATTGAGTAAAGCAATCTTGTCCTTTAGTTCAATGTTTTCATGTATATATGCAGTATAGTCTTCTATTATCTTATCCAGCACTTCATTAACCATATCTTCGCTATATCCCATAAAGGATTTCTTAAAAGTTAAATTTTGCAAGTCGTTTGGCGTATAATTCATTAAAAAACACCTCTCAAAAAAAATGCACTATGAAAAATCGACATTAATGTATCTTCAATGCCAATGTATCTACAATTTATTATAGTCTGTTATAGTCGATTAGAAAATTACTGCTCCACCAAAAATTATGCTTCGTATTATACCTATTATGAAAAATACAATAACTCCGGAAAAATCTATCATCATATACCTTCCGGACATAAGTCTGTATAACATGTTCCTTACAGGGGCCAGCAACGGTTCAGTGATCTGGTATAACAGCCTGACCAAGGGATTATCCCTTGAAACAGGAAACCATGATATTATTGCACGTATGAATATTGCATACTGAATGATTAGGAGTACTATATCCAAAGCCCTGTATAATATACCAGTCATCAGAAACCTCCATCTACTTTACCCATGGAAACACTGCTTTATTACGCAACTCATCTTTAAAATCGCTCATTATGTCTACATTGTTTGGTGCTATAACAAATATTCCACTCGATACTTTTTGAATATTGCCGTCGAGTCCATATACTGCTCCGCTGAGGAAATCTATTATTCGCTGCGCCAATTCTTTATCAACTTCTTCCAGATTGACAATTACAGGCTTTTTGTTCTTCAGATGGTCACAAGCATCCTGTGCATCATCAAACGTCTCAGGTTGAGTAACAACTACCTTAAATTGAGATGCAGAATGAATATTTACTACTTTACTCTGGTGTTTTTTGCTAGAAGTCTGAAGAAACTGAGGCTGGGATGGCTCATCCTTTTCGTTTTCAAGTTCTTCTTCCAGTAATTCTTCTTCCTCGTCTTCCGCTTCCCAACCAACAAAATTTAACATCTTATTAATCAGATTTGCCATAGTTTTTCCTCCTATTCATCATTAGTATCGTCTTATCCTTAGTATCGTCTTCCAAAGATTGCAGTTCCAATTCTGACCATATTGGAACCTTCTTCAATCGCGATTTCAAAATCGTTGCTCATACCCATGGAAAGGTAATCCATATTTATATTATCGGCATTTTCCCTGCTTATGTCAATATATAATTTGTGCAGTTCCCTGAAAACAAACCGCACTTCTTCGGGATTTTCAGCAAAAGGAGCAATGGTCATTAAACCTCTTATTCTAATGTTCCCATATTTAGATACCTCTTTTACAAAGTCGTAAGCCTGTTCCAAATATATACCTGACTTTGTTTCTTCCTTTGCCACATTTACCTGTACAAGTACATCAACAACACGTGATATGCGTTCAGCTCTTTTTTGAATCTCTTCGGCCAGCTCAATCCGATCCAGGGAGTGTATCAAAGCAACCTTATCAATTATATACTTAACTTTATTGGTCTGCAGACTGCCTATCAAATGCCAATTGCACTGTGCACCAATTATATCGTACTTATTGCACAGTTCCTGAACTCTGTTTTCACCAACATCCGTTACGCCTGCATCTATTGCCTCCATTATTCTTGCAGTGTCGACAGTCTTTGTTACAGCAATAATCTTTACATCCTTTGGGTCTCTTCCGCTCTTTTGGGCAGCACTTGCCACTCTCAGTTTAATTTTTTCTATATTTTCTTTTATTACTCCTGCATTTTCAGTACTCATTTATCTATTATCTGACCCTCCTCTATATTTTGTGGATTAATTATATAAGTATCATAAAGGCTTACACCGTTTTTACCGCTGTCATCTGCGCTTTTAATGATGGCATATTCATCACTTGCAGCTACTATTTCCACTTCTCTTATACTTGCATAATTTGCCTTTACCAATATTATTTTGGCCTTATTATTTTCCGGATCAACATCCATAAGGCTTCTTATAGGTACTTTCAAGCCTTCATACGAATCCTTTATCAGGTCAATGTTAACCTTCCTGATACCTGATGTTTCATCTATACACCTGTCAATTTCCACAACAATAAGAACCTTTCCGTTTTCCTCCTGTGATATATGTTTGATTGTCCCTTTTATTTCCTTATCAATGTCGTATATTCTCACCCTTGGTTTCATTCCTACCTCAAAAGCTTTTGCTTTATCAGCTTTAACCGGTATTGCAAGATAGCATTTCATATTATCTATAACTTTTACATAAGGCTGGCCTGCAGAGACATTACGCATATTGGCATTAACATCAGCTACTGATATTTTCAAGTTTTCCAAATATTCAACAGTAAGCTTGTCAATTGCAGAGGGATTAAGTTCTTCTTCCAATCCGTCAATTACATATGAAACTATTCCCGGAAAAGTTGAAAATTCTCCTTTTGTATCATCTTTTATTCTTCGCTGAAGCAATTCTCTCTCATTTTTCAATTGTTCAATGTACGTATCGGCAGTGGACCGGCCTCCATAAATCTCGGCTTTCTTCTGAACCAGCATATCAATATCCGACTTTAACTGTTCCATTTTATAAAGGCTGTTGTTATTAGTTTCATTCACAATAACCTTGATTTTTTTACTAATTTCATTATCAAGCTTTTCTATGTCTTCGGAAAAAAACTCTCTGTTTTTATTTTTCTCTATCTGGGCTTTTATTATCCTCTGATTATAATTCTCAAGTTCATCCAGCAGTTCTACTGATGAAGCTGTCATTACTGTGGCAATTCTTCCGCCTGCGGCAACCTTCTCCCCTTCACCTACTTCGGGAATATATTTTCCGTCAAAGGGAGAATTAAATACCTTCTCATCTCTTATTATGATACCGTCTGCATTTACTGAAATTTCTATTATGCCGTTTCTCAAATAATCTGTACTGATATTTTTTTCAGTTATCCAATGAAGCACAGACGGTATATACAGCAATAAAAACATAAGCACGATAAAACTGCTTATTTTGAACTTTTTTCCTTTGTTTTCTTTATTCATAGACGACCTCTCAGAATATCCTTTTTATACATCATCTCAACTGAAGTTAACACTCCAAGCTTAACGTGGTCAAAGGTCAATCCTCCTTGCATATATGCGATGTATGGAGCTTTTATAGGTGCATCAGCGCTTAATTCGATGGATGCGCCCTGGACGAATGCCCCTGCTGCCATTATAACAGGATATTCGTATCCCGGCATATCCCATGGCTCAGGATTAGCATAAGAATCTACCGGTGATCCTTTCTGAATCCCCTGGCAGAAAGAAATAAGGTAATCTTTCTGATTGAACTTTATCGCCTGGATTATATCTCCCCTCCTCTCTCTTGAAGAAGGTGAAGTTTCAAAGCTGAGTTTCTCCATAAGGGCAGCACAAAAAACAGCTCCTTTAAGACTTTCAGCAACTATATGGGGTGCAAAAAACAAGCCCTGAAATATAAGTCTGTTCTGACCCAGAGAAGCTCCTACCTCTTTGGAAAGTCCAGGTGCAGTGAGCCTGCATGACGCGTTTCTTACATATTCCTGTTTTCCGGCTATATATCCGCCTGAAGTGGCAAGTCCGCCACCCGGATTTTTTATCAGTGAGCCTGCAATGATATCAGCACCTGCTTCAATAGGCTCCTCAGTCTCCACAAACTCACCATAGCAATTATCTACCATAACAATAACGTTTTCTTTTATGTTTCTGATAAAGCTTATTGCTTTTCTTATATCTTCTATCATTAAAGGCGGACGCCAGCTATAACCCCTGGAACGCTGTATTAATACCATCTTTGTTTTTTCGTTGATGCTTTTTTTGACATTTTCAAAATCTATACTGCCATTATCAAGAAGGTCAACCTGTCTATACGTTATTCCAAATTCTTTAAGGGAACCCTCTCCCTCACCTCTTATGCCTATTACTTCCTCCAATGTGTCATAAGGCTTACCAGTGACAGAGAGCAGTTCGTCTCCAGGCCTTAAATTGCCAAACAGGCATAGCGCAAGGGCATGAGTCCCGGATACTATTTGATGCCTTACGAGAGCATCCTCCGCCTTGAAAACGTCAGCATAAACCAGGTCAAGCACTTCACGGCCTCTGTCACCGTATCCATAACCTGTGCTTCCCTGGAAATGCGATTCGCTGAGGTTATGGTTCTGCATTGCCTTTATTACCTTAAATTGGTTATATTCTCTGATGGCTTCTATTTCTTGTGTAATGCAACTTATTTCTTTCTCAACTTCTTCGGCTATATCTAAAATTTTACTGCTAATCCCAAACTCTTTTATAAGATAATTTCTCGACTCCTGCTCCATTTTATTACCTCCGTTAGTAAAGCCATACGTTTTTACTATATTTTATACAACTTATTTTATACAACCAACTCTTCCATTTCAACCTTAAAATTGGACATGCTCACAGACAATTCTTGATTTTTAGGTCCCTGTATTGTAATATAAATCAGGTGATTAAAATTTGCGTCTAACTTACTTTATAACACATGAGGACAGCGGCAAAACGGTTGAAGTTATTTTAAAATATAAGCTGAATCTGTCCGGCAGATTAATAAAAAAACTGAAATACATTGACAGAATACTTTGCAATTCCTCTCCTGTGCACGTCAATCACATTGTAAAAGACGGAGACACAATAGATGTATTAATTGACCTAGAGGAAGAGGAAACGGAAATCGTACCGGAAGATTTGCCCATTTTCATCGTTTTTGAAGATAATGGTTTAATTGTTCTGAACAAACAACCCGGTATTGTTGTACACCCTACTTCATACCATCGTTCCGGCACAATTGCAAATGCCCTCGCACACCACTTCAAAATCAAAGGAGAAAAAAGAAAAATTCGCCCTGTCAGCAGACTTGACAGAGATACTACCGGGATTATTGTATTTGCAAAGAATCAATATATACAGGAACAGCTCATCCAGCAAATGGCCTCAAAAGCTTTTATCAAGGAATATATAGGTATAGTAAGCGGAATAGTATCAAACAAGACAGGCACAATAGACTTGCCCATTGACCGCAAACCCGGCAGTATAATGGAGAGACATATCTCACCGTCGGGGCTAAGAGCGGTAACTCATTATGAAGTTGTTGAGTATCTCAATAATGCTACCTGCCTGAAGTTCCATCTTGAAACCGGCAGAACCCATCAGATCAGGGTACACTGTAAAGCAATCGGCCACCCGTTAATAGGTGATACATTGTACTCGGACAGGCCTTCCTGTCTAATAAGCAGACAGGCTCTACATTCAAGCTATGTAAGCTTTTTGCATCCTGTGACGCAAACACGTATACAACTGTCAGCTCCCATTCCCCAAGATATGAAGGATCTTATGGAAATTTTAAGGAAATAATCAGGTAATATTTACACTATTTAGCTTAAATGGTATTATATAAATACTTGCTTGGGGGTGAAACACAATGGAGATACTCAAAGACAGGTATAGCATTACTGAACTTAGCCAGAGACTAAATACAACCGATCACACCTTAAGGTATTACGAAAAAGAATTTAATATAAGTGTTCCGAAGGATAGTCGTGGCAGGCGCTACTATACACCTGAACTGGCTAATCTGATGTTTAAAATCAAACAAATGAGAAATGAAGGCCTCCAGATTAAAGCTATACGTAAAATTCTCATATCAAATAATTTGATAACAGAGCCACCTCCTGTAGTTGTATCTCAGAATACAACCGATACGTCCCTTGCGGTTACTGAAAATATAGATAAAAACAGCAGTGTAAAAGCTTTTTTTGATGAATTAAAGACAGATATTACAACAAGTGTAACAGAAAGTGTTACGAGAAATGTATCGCAAGAGATAAAAACTGCAAGTGAACAGGTGTTTCATGAGTTATTAAAAACAAAACTGGAACTTGGCGCCTGTGTTGAAAACAGTGTTAGAAAACTTGAAACAAAACTGGAAAAACATTTTAGCGATGTAGACCGTTCTTTAACCTCATGGAGAGAAAAGAATAAAAAGGGATTTTTTAAGCGTATTATTGACAGAAAATAAGAACTGTATATCGTGTTCCGCTAATGCGGTGATATGCAGCTCTTGTTTTTTGCTTAAATAGCCATCTTGTATTATCCTTAAGTCTCGGCAGCTATCTTAATATTATTCTTACATTATCCTTGAATCTCAATAGTCAGCTTATACTTTCTCTGGTTTCAGCCAGTTATCTTAATATTCATAATATTTATATCAAATTTCAGTAATTAGCTTACATTTATAACAAGTCTAAATAGTTATCTTACATCTAATTCAAGTCTCTGTAATTAGCTTACATTTAATTCGAGTCTCAGTTTATCTGCAACCATTGCTATGAATTCAGAATTTGTAGGCTTGCCTTTGCCAATGTTTACTGTATATCCGAAAAGTGAATCTATTGCCTCAACCTGACCTCTGCTCCATGCAACTTCAATGGCATGCCTAATAGCTCTCTCAACTCTGCTTGGTGTTGTATTATATTCTCGCGCTATAGTTGGATAAAGCTGCTTTGTAATGGAATTTATTATGTCAAGGTCTTTTACAACCATCATAATAGCATCCCTGAGATACTGATAACCTTTTATATGTGCTGGTACACCTATTTCGTGCATAATATTTGTAACTTCTACTTCTAGGTTTTTCTTCGAGGACGCATGATACATAGTACTAATTTCCCTGCTGGAATCAGGTTTAATCACTGCAGGTTGTGAATTATCCTTGAGTTGCCGTATGCGTGAAACCAGAACATCCATATCGAATGGCTTCACCATGTAGTATTCTGCTCCAAGAGCAAGGGCTCTTTGAGTAATCTTATCTTGGCCAACAGCGGATAGAATAATGAAAAGCGGGCGCTTTTTAATCTTTGTTGAATTAATCCGTTCAAGTACCCCAAGTCCATCAAGATGTGGCATAATTATATCAAGAACCACAATATCAGGCAATTTTGAAGTAATAATATCACAAGCTTCAAGTCCATCCCTTGCTACGCCAACTACTTCAATACCATCCTGATTGTCCAGATACTCACTCAGTATATCTCCGAATTCCCTGTTATCATCAGCGATTACAACCTGAATATTGTTATCCATCACGCAAATTCCCCCCTGACAACATCTGTAAACCTTAATTAAATTATATTTATGTTTCGACAAAAATACAAGTATAAACTTCTATAATTTTGAAATATTTATGCAAATTAACATTTTACGCGACTTAAGTGAATTATTTAATCGGGTAATATCGTCAGTATTTCCCATTTAAATATATTCTTACATGAAAAATGTAGACATAACTCGCATTTTAATTCAAATATTTAACATTAATTAATTATTAAGATATTTTCAACACTCCTCAATTAACAGCTGATTATCATACAACTAACAGCTAATTATCCGGCAATTGCATTTTTTTTGCTTTCCTGAATATTTTTGTCAATGTTTTTCAACATGCTCTCTATAAATATTCCATATCCTCTTGTAGGGTCATTTACCAGAACATGTGTCACTGCACCGATAATTTTGCCGTTTTGTATTATCGGACTGCCAGACATTCCCTGTACTATTCCACCTGTAGCATTTAAAAGCCTTTCATCTATCACCTTTACAACCATGCCTTTTAAACCGTTCATATTGTTTCTTGAAACTCTCTCAATTTCCACTTTGTACTTCTCAACGGTATTTCCTTCTACATTTGACAGAATATATGCAGACCCCACCTCTACATCACTTCTTACCGCGATTGGATAAAGTGTGCTATTTATGATATTTTCAACATCTTCATTCAGCTTTCCGTAAATCCCATATTCACTGTTGATACTAATAGTTCCCAGTTTTTTTTCTTCAGCAAACACACCTTTTAATTCACCTGGAAGACCTCTCTCACTCTTTTTTACCGCCAAAATTTCAGAACCTATCAGTTCACCTGATTTTATGGGCATCAGCATTCCAGTATCAATATCGGTAATACCGTGTCCTAAAGCACCGAAATAACCGTTTGACGGATCATAAAAAGTTAATGTTCCTATACCTGCTGTGCTGTCTCTAACCCACAACCCAACATGATATTTATCATCATCCACTGATTTTACAGGCACAATCTGGGTTTCCTCTATCTTGCCGTCCCTCCTGTATTTTAGTGTTACAGCCTTACCCTGGCTGTTTTCAATTTCCTTTATAAGGTCAGAAATACCATTTACTTCAATCTTATTTATCTGCAGTATTGTATCTCCGGGTCTGATACTGCTTTCTCTTGCAGGCAATACTTTTCTGTTTCCCTCAGTTAAAACATCAGACATGCCTATAACCAAAACCCCATCTGTCTTTAGTTTTACACCAACTGTATTGCCGCAGGCAGCAATTTTTCTGTTTGTAAGTATATCAACTCTTATTGTCTTCAGAGGAAGAATACCGAAGAGTTTCATACTTAGATTAACCCTTCCCCTGCTATTATTTGTCTTAAAGCTTACAGGGTTGTATAATCGGAGAATGCTTCCATCCATTTTTATATCCCTGTCATTTATGCTAAGTACATTATCTCTGTCAGACCTGATATTTACAAAGAAAGGATTCCTGAAATTAAATAAATGTTCCTGTCCCTCTAATATAGTTATTTGACCGGGAAGTGACAATAGAGTAAACAGATAACACGCGTAAATGACCATAATAAAAATTAGCAAAAATAAAACAAATCTCTTTCTAAAAGATTTGAGAAAAACCATTACATCAACCTCCTTCATTAAGTTAACCTTATACGAAATCATTTATTCAAACAAAATAAAGCTCCCATGGGTATTGAATCCATGGGAGTCTTTGGAGATTGTAAATGAAATTTGCAAAGTTATAAATAGCTTGTCAAGTTAATTTATTAATCGTCTATTGCTTTTTGAATCTATCTGCATCTTCAAGCATTTCTTCGGCATGCTTTATAGTTATGTCAGAAATAACAGCACCACCTAATATTCTTGCAATCTCGCTTTTAATTTCTTCTTTATTCAGCTTTTTGACACTTGTTTGTGTAGTTTCTTCATCGGACATCTTTTCAATCAAAAAATGATTGTCCGCCATGCATGCTATCTGGGCTTGGTGCGTAACGCAGATAACCTGATGGTTTTTCGAAATATTATAAAGCTTCTCTCCAACTTTTTGTGAGGCTTTGCCACTTATTCCTATATCTATTTCGTCAAAAATGAGGGTTGGTATGGAGTCAACATTCGCCAGAATGTTCTTAATAGCAAGCATAATCCTTGACATTTCCCCACCTGAAGCAATTCTGGAAAGAGGCTTTAAAGGCTCACCCACATTTGGAGATATCATAAACTCTACCGTATCAAGCCCGTTACGGGTAAAAGGTCTCTGCCCATTTTCGTCTACCCTCTCATCAAACTCAACAAACACTTTAAAACGCGTTTTCTTCATCTCAAGATCTTCAAGCTCTTTCTCAATCTTTCCTTCAATTATTCCAGCAACCTCGCACCTCTCGTTATGTATCTTAAGAGCACATTCATAAAGCTCCTTTCCCAGCATAACTAATTTATTCCTTAACATTTTTATTAACTCTTCACTGTTCAGAATCTCATCAAGTTCAGCCTCTGCTTCTTTACAGAAACTGAGTATCTCCTCAATAGAGTTTCCATACTTTTTTTTCAGCCTGTATATCAGGTCTATTCTTTCCTCAATTTTTTCAAGGATATCAGGGTCATATTCTATTCCGTCTCTTATATTTCTGATCTCTTCGGCCACATCACTAATCTGATAGTATATGCCTTCCAACTTGAGGGCAATATCTTCAAACCCTTTGTCCAGCTGCGCTATTGAATTTAATTCTCTCATGGCCCGGCCTACAGTATCGGAAGCTGACATATATATATTATTTCCCATGCTGTCACCGGAAAACAGTGCATCATAAGCACAAGTAAGGGAAGTGATTATTTTTTCGGAGTTGGAAAGAAGTACCTTTTGTTTATATAAATCCTCTTCTTCACCCTTTTTCAGCCCGGCAGCTTTTATTTCGTTTATCTGGTATTTCAGCAAATCAATCTTGCGTTCAAACCCGCCTTTATCGTCCGTGAGTCTCAAAAGCTTGTCCTTTATGCCTTTATACTCTTCAAACAATTTCAAATACTGTTCTTTCAGCTGCGCAAGCCTGGTACCGGCAAAAGAGTCAAGGAACTCCTGATGGTTTTCCGCTCTCAATAGGGACTGGTTGTCATGCTGTCCGTGCACATCTATAAGCCTGGCTCCGATTTCTCTGAGCATGGATACGGTTGTAATTCTTCCATTTATCCTGCATATATTTCTTCCTTGTATGTTAAATTCTCTGGAAATTATAAGAGTCCCGTCTTCCTCCGGTTCAATACCCATCTCTTTAAACAAATCTGAAAATCGTTCATTATCTACCTGAAATACAGCTTCTACAGTTGCTTTCTCCTTACCTGTCCTGATGATATCTTTAGAAAGCCTTCCTCCGAGAATTGCATTTATTGAATCTATTATTATAGATTTTCCGGCTCCTGTTTCACCTGTAAGAATATTAAGGCCTCTGTTCAATTCCATGCTTATCCTGTCGATAAGCGCAATATTGTTTATTTCAAGATGCTGAAGCATTTTTAGCCCCCCACCATGCATTAAACTGATATATTTTCCAAACTGTCAAGTTCTATCTAGTCATTTTGTTAAATTTGTTTACAAGGTCCTCTGCAATTCTCTCAGCTCTGCAAACAATCATGATTGTGTCGTCACCCGCTATTGTTCCGAGTATTTCGTTCCATTTGAGAGAATCTATAGCAGAAGCTGCTGCCTGAGCCATGCCTGGAAGCGTTTTTACCACAACAATATTATTTGCGTAGTCACTGGAAACATAGGATTCTGAAAAAACCTTAAGCAGTCTGTCCGTTACAACATTTTCACTCTTTCCGATGGAAGCATACCTATACCTTCCATCTTCGGTCATTACCTTGATTAACCTGAGTTCTTTTATATCCCGTGATATAGTTGCTTGTGTGACTTCTACGCCTAAGCTTTTGAGCCTTTCGGCAAGTTCTTCCTGTGTCTCAATAACTTCCTTGTCAATAATTTCAAGAATTTTTGCATGTCTACTGTACTTCATTTTTCCTCAAATTCTCTCCTCTATAATATATTTTATTTCGCAATATTTGATAATGGCTTCGTTCATTTACTTTTACAAATTTAACCGTATGGGGAGACTTTCTTATCTCAACTATATCATCTGCTTTAATTTCATATCCCAGCTCACCGTCAACACTTACTATAGCCTTATGGCTATAGCTTTCATCCACTATAGCTTTTACCACTCTGTCGCCGGTTGCGACAAAAGATCTGGAATATAGCATATGAGGACATATCGGCGTTACAATTATTAATTCCACATCAGGCTCTACAATAGGCCCTCCCGCAGAAAGTGTATATCCAGTTGATCCGGTAGGACTTGAAACAATAAGTCCGTCACCGGGAAAATTATCAATAAATGTATCATTAATATATGTCTTGATACTCAGGATCCTTGACACCGAACCTCTTGAAATAACAACATCATTAAGCGCTACTTCTTTGGCTACTATGCTGCCTTTGCTTTTTATTACCACCTCCAGCATCATTCTTTCTTCAATGCAATATTTTCCCTCAAAAAGGCAATCAACAGCAGCTCCAATCTCATTCCTGTCAACCTCTGTAAGAAAACCAAGGCTTCCAAGGTTAATTCCAAGCATCGGAATGTTTCTCAGGTACACCTTGCGTGCAACCTTGAGAAATGTTCCGTCACCCCCAAGACAGATAATAATATCAGATCCTTCTATTATTTCCTGTTCATCAAATCCATTGCCCGTCAACCCAAGCTTCATGGCAATGTCAGGCGATACCTTGACTTTTCCCCCTCTGCTGCATATATCATCTATTAATTTCTTAGTATATATAAAATCTTCATCTTTGTCTTTATTTGTAATAATGCCGAAGGTTTCCATTCTTTACCTCAACTTATTTAAATTTTTTTACTTGTATAATTCATACTGTCCACATGTTATTTAAAATAAGCAATTGACACAGGCATTAAACCACATGAATTCGCAACCGCTAAGAGTATAATTATGCATATTGTTATATACTACTTATATAGTTTATTATATAGAATAAGCAAAAAAAGTACAAATATAAATTGATTTAGTAAGAATTTCTATTAATAATTTATACATATTTAAAAAAAAAGAATGCATATTAGCATCTTTTTCTTACTCTCATAATTCTCTATGTGATTCTTCAACAACTTTTGCAATTTCATCCGCCCAGTCTACAGCATTTCCCGGTTCAATCCGTTTTGAGAGATACAGCAAATACTCTATATTGCCCTCAGGTCCTTTCACCGGTGAATATGTGACTCCTTTTATTGAAAAACCGTTTTCAAGAACAAAGGATGCTATGTCTTCCACAACTTCCATGTGAATCTGTGGTTCCCGCACTACTCCGTGTTTTCCGACTTTCTCTCTTCCAGCCTCAAACTGGGGTTTTACCAGACAGACAATTTCCCCGTCATCTTTTAAAAGCTCCCTGACAACAGGAAGTACCTTTTTCAAAGATATAAATGACACGTCTATAGAGGCGAAATCTGCAACGAAACCAATATCTTCGGGCTTCACATACCTGATATTGGTTCTCTCCATGCATATTACCCTTTCATCCTGCCTTAGTTCCCAAGCAAGCTGGCCATATCCCACATCAATTGCAACTACCTTGGACGCCCCTTTTTTAAGCATGCAGTCTGTGAATCCTCCTGTGGATGCACCAACGTCCAAAGCAGTTTTTCCATTCATATCTATCTTAAAGTATTCAATGGCTTTTTCTATTTTCAGTCCGCCTCTGCTTACATAAGGTATTGGATTTTCTTTTACTTCAATATCTGCGTTTTCATCAAACTTTGTCCCCGGCTTATCTATCTTTTCGCCGTTAACATAGACTACCCCGGCCATAATCGAAGCCTTTGCCTTTTCCCGGCTCTGAAAAAAACCTCTATCAACCAACAAAACATCCAGTCTCTCTTTTTTCAACTCGTAACCTCCAAATTATACTGACTTGTTGTGTACAAACCTCTTTACCTCTTCCGCAATAGACTGCGCATCCATTTTATATTTTCTGAAAATTTCCTTTCTTGAACCATGTAAAATTGGTTCATCAGGGAAGCCAAATATTTTTACCGGATAGTATATACTATTCTGGCTTAATAATTCAAGCACACCGCTCCCAAATCCGCCTTTTATGACATTATCTTCAAGCGTCACAAGCTTTTTGGTCGCTGATACAGAATTAATTAACAGGCTTGAATCCAAAGGCTTTACAAATCTTGCATTGATCACTTCAGCATCTATTCCCACGTTCTCCAATATCTCTGACACTTCTAAAGCAGTTTTCACCATGCTTCCAACAGCAGCTACCGTAACATCCTTTCCTGTTCTCATCTTTACACCTTTGCCTAAATTTAACTGCCCGGTTTCATACAGCCTTTCTTTCCAGATACCTTTCGGATATCTTATTGCTATAGGCCCTTCGTGCTTTGTAATTGCATATTCAAGCATCATGGCAAATTCACTGTAATCACACGGGGCTGCAATAACAATATTAGGTATGTGTCTGAGAAACGAAAGGTCATACAGTCCCTGATGGGTTTCTCCGTCTTCACCTACCACCCCTGCCCTGTCAATCGCAAAAACTACATGGAGGTTTTGGAGGGCAACATCGTGTAGTATTTGATCATATGAACGTTGCAGGAAAGAAGAATATAAAGCAACTACAGGCTTCAAGCCGCTTCGGGCCATTCCAGCTGCCATTGTCACTGCATGCTGTTCAGCAATCCCCACATCATAAAATCTATCAGGAAATTCGGCAGCGAAATTTTCCAGCCCGGTACCCTGTACCATTGCCGCCGATATTGCTACCACGCTATTATCTTTCCTGGCAATATTAACTATTTCTTTGCCAAAAATACCGGAAAAAGTCAACCCTTCCCCTGACTTTACCTCACCTGTCTCTACTTCGAAAGGTGATATTCCATGATATTTTTCAGGGCGGTCTTCGGCAAAGCTGTATCCTTTGCCTTTCTGTGTACAAACATGGACAAAAATAGGTCCCTTCATTAGTTTAGCACGTGAAAAGACTTTAGTCATTTCTTCAATGTTATGTCCGTCTATAGGCCCAAGGTATTTGAATCCAAGTTCTTCAAATATTATTTCATGCATTACAATGTATTTGATTGTACCTTTAGCACGCTCAAGAGCTTTTGTCATACTTTTACCCATTAACGGGAGTTTGGAAAGCAAACTGTTTATGTCTTCTTTTGCCTTGGAGTAACGGGGATCTGTCCTTATTTTGCTCAAATATCTTGAAAGGCCGCCGACGTTTTCGGTAATAGACATTTCATTATCATTTAACACAACAATAAGATTGTTAGATGACCTTCCGGCATCATTTAAAGCCTCAAAGGCCATACCACCGGTTAAAGCCCCGTCTCCAATCACCGCAACAACAGAATGTTTTTCATTCTTAAGATCCCTTGCCCGTGCAAAACCTATTGCTGCTGATATTGAAGTACTACTGTGTCCTGTATTAAAGCAATCATACTCACTCTCACTAATCTTTGGAAATCCTGCAAGTCCGTTAAGCTTTCTTAGAGTGTCAAAAGATTCTTTTCTTCCGGTCAAGATTTTGTGTACATAGGATTGATGGCCTACATCCCAAATTATCTTATCTTCCGGAAGGTTGAAAATTTTATGGAGTACAAGTGTTAATTCCACTATCCCCAAATTCGATGCAAGATGGCCCCCTGTTTTGGAAACCTTATCTATCAAAAACTCTCTGATTTCCGATGCCAACTTCTCCAACTGCGAAACAGTCAGCTTTTTTACGTCGTCAGGTGAGTTTATCTGCTGTAAAATACTCTCCAATAGTGTTCAACCCGCTTTCAAAATTCTACTTCTTTTCCTTTTTATTATTATCCTTTTTATTAGTGTCCTTTTTATTATTGCCTTTTTTCTTACATTTGCCATTGTTTGTGTTCTTCTTTTTTCTTTCCGAAGATCCAAACCTTCCCGTCAAAAACTGCATTACAATGCTTACCTTGTATACTATATAATTACTGCTGCTAATGGCGAAAGTCTTTCCTATTGCTTTCCCCCCAACTGTCAACGCAGCTACAAACCCGCTTACAGCAAGTCCGACAATAGTTGCTTCCAGTAAGGTGCTGTCCGCTGTTAAACGCAAAACAATGGTGGCACTTGCAGTACCGCTTATAACGCCGCATATATCACCAACTACATCGTTGCATACACTTGAAACCTTGTTTGCATTTCTAATCAGCTTTATTGCCTGTTTTGCGCCATAAAGTTTCCTTGACGCCATGGCGTGAAATGGCACCTCATCCGCTGCAGTAACAGCTATACCTATTATATCAAATAATATTCCAATTAAAATTATAATCAAAACTACACAAATTGCTATTAAATTGCCTACATCCTCCAGGATACCTGCTGAAACGAATTGCATTACTGCAGAAAGAATAAATGAAGAGATGGTTATTACTATAATCCACTTTGTGTTCTCTCTTTTTGATGAATTTATGTTATTTGACCTGAATTTTACCTTTTTTTCATCAACTGGATGTTTATGATTGTCATCCAATTATTTTTACCTCCTGTATATTGAAAATACTAAATATTTAAGTAATAAAAAAATTCATAAAATACATGCCATGAATATTTTTATGTATACATGGCAATATATAATGAAAAGAGTGGCGGCAAACTGAGTAAATTTTGTGTCTTAGGTCAGGCAGGGTTTCCCTCGGCTGTACTGAAATGTCGCCATAACAGCGGTTTCCCTTTAAACAGCCGACCAATGCGTCACCTTACAATGGGGCCTGATTGCCACTTAGTCCACACTGCAATCCCCAATTTACCTCTTAAGTAGAACAGTCTAGGGGTTTTCCCCGACAGTCTAACCGATTCCTAGCCTCTTTTGCAAATTTGGTTTCAAACAGCAATAATGATCGTACATTGGCCAACATACTCTCATCTGATCCATTATCCACCAAACTCACTCAAGGCAGGCTACGCTGTTCGCAGCAGTCACCGCATAACAGGTTTAATCCCTACTCGTAGTCTCTGACTATCCATCCCAAATTGTTTTATATTTGTTGAACAATCATTAACCACAAGGAAGGGTCTCCACGGAAAAGGGGTCAACGCCCACATGCCATTGCGGATCGCCCCTAAACCTTAACTCCCAGCATCAGCCCACCACTGGGCGTAGCAAGCCGACACAAGGAACTTCATCGATATGCCCTTAAACGGATTTTTAGGCCCGTCTTCAGAACCGGCAGTACTGACTAGAATACTGCGCCACTCTTATACTTCTTTCTATATTGAGCTATCCAGAACTTCGAAACTTAATTATGATAATATTCGAAGCCTAAAAAAGTTCAAACTCAACAGTTTAAACTATCTATAATCTAAATAGTTTGGATTTAAATTATAACACATTAGTTTTTTAATATAAAGAATATATGCCGTTTGAAATAATTCAAAAAAGCAGCAGCTGTCTCATTTAAACTGTTTTATCATATTATTACTCTTTTATGGTCTTTCTTTCAGTTAAAAACTCCAAAAGTCATCATGGCGTTCAGTTTTGCCTTCCCGCTATAAAGTATGCCAATTCTGAAAGGAAATCAGCCTTGTTTCCAAAGGCTGCAAGCTGGTTTACCGCCTCTTCTGTTATATTGTTTAATATGTTTTTCGCACCCTCAAGTCCATATAACTTTACAAATGTGGATTTTTCTTTCTGTATATCCTTCCTGACAGATTTACCCAGAGAATCAAAGCTTCCTTCCACATCCAAAATGTCATCTTTAATCTGAAAAGCCAGACCTATTTTTTCCGCATAACTTTCAAGACATTTAACGGATGTTTCATCCGCCCCGCATAAAACTGCTGCCGCTATGACCGGTGCCTTTATCAGAGCGCCTGTCTTATGCCTGTGCAAATACTCAAGCAGCTCAGTGGAAATGTCCCTGCCCTCAGCTTCAATGTCTACAACCTGACCTCCTATCATACCCGATACACCCGAAGCATTTGCAATTATCTTCATTGCCTGTACATGTCTTTTTAAGTCACTGCCGTAATTCTCCGCATGCATTAACATAGTCTCAAAAGCTAAATTTAATAACCCATCCCCTGCGAGAATTGCTATTGCTTCACCATAAACCTTATGATTTGTGAGCCTGCCCCTGCGATAATCGTCATTATCCATTGCAGGTAAATCGTCATGTATAAGAGAATAGGTATGTATCATTTCAATGGCGCAAGCATAAGGAACTACATCCTCCGCCTTGCCTCCCAGCATTTCACATACCGCAAGCATAAGTACCGGCCGCAGCCTTTTTCCACCGGCCAAAAGACTATATCTCATAGCATCATATACTGTCTTTTGAGGCACATTGCTCTCTGTTGCAAGTGTATTAAGAGCATCATCTATTACTTTTACAAACTGTTTGTATTTATTATTAAAATCAGCCTTATGCATCCTTTACTACCTCTTCAATTAATTTTCCTTCTTCATTTTCAATAAGAATGCTTATTTTCCTTTCAACTTCATCCAACCGCTTATTGCAGTATTTTGAAAGTTCAATACCTTTTTGAAAGCGTTCCAGCGACTGTTCAAGGGTTAACTCACCATTTTCGAGTTCTTCAACTATTTTTTCTAGGTCGCTCAAAGCTTCTTCAAAAGTTTTTTCAGTCTCACTCATTTTCTTTCCTCCTCTGTTATTTCCTCCTCTATAATTTCATCAACCGTGCAATTTAGTCTTCCGCTGCTGAGCATTATCTCAATCTCGTCACCTTTAACGACTTGTCCTGTAGATTTCAAAACAGAGCCTGAATCCTTCTTTCTTGCAATACTATATCCTCTGGCCATTATACTTAGCGGGCTTAATGCATCCAGCTTAAAAATCAGCATTTCAAGCTGTGACCTCATTCTTTCAATTTTGGCTTTAACTGCCCTGGACATGCCCTTATCCAACACATCCAGCCTCATCCTGCCCTGATACACAATATTATATGGCTGTCTTAGAGCTGTGCTTCCTGTTAGTTTTTCAAGCTCACTTCTTTTCAGTCTTATTGACTTGAGCAAGGAGTTTTTTAATCTGGCGTTGATATCGTATATCCTTGTCCTCAGTGCTTCTTTCTCAGGCATAACAAGTTCCGCCGCCGCTGAAGGTGTAGGTGCTCTTAAATCTGCGACAAGATCCGAAATAGTATAGTCAGTCTCATGTCCTACAGCTGAAATAATGGGTATACGCGATTCAAATATGCTGCGTGCAACAACTTCTTCATTAAATGGCCATAAATCTTCAAGAGATCCTCCTCCTCTTGCCAGAATTATCACATCGACACACTGTAACTCATTTAATTTTTTTATTGCTGCAGATATCTGTTGAGCTGCGGCAGTCCCCTGAACCTGGACCGGAAAAATCTTTAACTGCACATTGTAAAACCTGCGGCTTAGAACATTTATTATATCGCGTATTACCGCACCTGTAAGAGATGTAATGACACCGATTGATCTGGGTAGAAACGGGAGATTTTTTTTATACCTTGCATCAAACAACCCTTCATCAGCAAGTTTTTTCTTTAGCTGCTCAAAAGCTATATACAGATTTCCAATACCGTCAGGCTGCATTTCTTCAGTATACAACTGGTATTGTCCATCCCTTTCATATACAGAGACATACCCTCTTATTATTACCTTCATGCCGTTCTCAGGCATAAAACCTAGGCCTGAGGCGGCATTCCTGAACATTACGCATTTAAGAAGGCTCTTTTCATCTTTAAGCGTAAAATACATATGTCCCGTATAATGATGCTTGAAATTTGAAATTTCACCCTTAACCCATAAATTAGTAAGAATTAAATCCTTTGATATTATTTCTCTGATGTACCTGTTAATTTCCGTTACTGATAGAATATACTGCATGAACTCACCTAAAAATCATTGAGACAAACTTATTCGGCCAAGTATACCGTTAATAAACGCACCCGACTCTTCTGCACTATACTTTTTTGCCAATTCAATTGCCTCGTTAATAGAAACACTGTAAGGAATATCATTTCTGAACTTCATTTCATATATACTTAATCTAAGAATGGACAAATCAATCTTTGATATCCTGTTTAATTTCCATCCCTTAGAATATTTTTCAATTACCCCGTCAATATACTCAACATTTTCAAATACTCCATGAACAACGTCAGCTATGTACTCTCTTTCCTTTTCAGAGAATTTGCCTTCGTTTAAAGTATATTCAATCTGCTTATCTCTATCTTCCTTTTGTATTTCCAATTGATACAACAACTTTACTGCCTCTTCTCTGGCCGCTCTTCTTCCCATCAAGCGTATCCTCCCACTACTAACGTCTTCCACTTATATCTCAGGGGCTTGTCCCAACACATCTGGCTGTCCTATCTATAGGTTCCGGGCGGCAAAATCCTATCAAGGAGATTCTTTATATAATCCTTGTCCTGATATATTTTCTTTCCTATATAATAGCCAGTTCCCACAAACAACGATATAAACAAAATTCTAAAAAAACCAAAAATAAGTATGGACACTGAAATAATAAAACCTACCAGAGCACCGTTTATACCACCTTTATGATTGTTGTAAAAGTTGGTCAAACCCTCCATTTTCATTTTGAATACCTCCTTGAGCTACTCAACTCGCGGCTTATATGTAATGCCTGAATAAATACTGTCAACAAATACTTTTACATCGTTTACCGCAATCCCGGAACTTTCCTCCACTGATTTCTTAACCTTTGTCTGAATTTCCTCACACAAAGCCGGAATACTTATATCAGGCATTACTACAATATTGATAGTTATTGATACACTATCATCCAATTTGTTTACTTTAGCTTTTGTGTCTTTTACGCCGTTAAGTCTTCTTGTTGCAGCCAAAGTGATATTCTCAATGGAATTCAGAGAAATCTTAATTTCTCCTATACTAGTATGTTTACTTACAGCTTTTTTATCCTTTCCGCTTTTAATTCCTGAAAGCAGAAATGCAAGGCTAAGCACGAAGAAAATAAATACTATTATAAAAGCTGCTATTGAAGCACCACTATTGTACAATATCATTGTAGTTATGTAACTGGAAATAGAGTCAAAAATCTCAGGTCTTGCAATAACAATCATTACAACTGCAGAAATAATTGCAAGGCAAAATGCATATACCGCAAGCAAAATTCTCAAAAAAATATTCATTAGTAGACACCACCTTTTCTATGGCTGAATGCTCTCACGTTTACTTAAAAACTACAAATTCCCATTTAAAAACAATAAATAATCTCTTCTAATGCATGAAGCTTGTACTACATATAAATATTATAGTTTATTTTCCTCAAAAAATAAACTATAATTGGAAAAAACACTTACAGCAGACGGCGTTATCTCAATTTTGCCTGGTCTTCTGCATTTTCCCTCTTACTTTCTTTTTCAAAATTTACACCCTGCACATGTATATTAACCTCTATGACATTTAAACCTGTCATCGACTCAACAGATTTTTTTACCTTTTCCTGAATGTTCCAGGCTATTTCAGGGATTCTGTACCCATATTCGACAATAATATATAAATCGATAGCAGCTTCCTTTTCTCCAACCTCCACCTTAACACCTTTAGACAGATTCTTTCTGCCTAATGCCTCTGCTATACCGTTGGCAATACCTCCGCTCATACTTGAAACTCCGGGTACATCCATTGCTGCTATTCCTGCTATTATTGCCACGACTTCGTCTGTAATCTTTATTGATCCCAACTCATCCAGTATACCTGAATTGTTTTCTTCCACATTACTCCCTCCAATCACATAACAATTGCAAAACTTCATCCATTATTACTGCTTGTTGGAGACTAACTGTTTGCAATTATATAATATATTGTGCAATGCATAAATTTAACTACTTTATCCTTTTAACAAAGAAATAAAGTAGTATTATTACGTTAAAGATAATTATATCATTTTACACATTTTCAAGCAATAGTGCTATTTGTTGCTATCGGGCAGAGGTGCTGATACCGCACCGTTTGTTTAATACTTGTTTCTTATATAAATTTTATCCAGACTGACATTAGCATGTCTTGACGCTACGTCAGATATTTTTGCAACATCCTGGGATGTAAGTGTCGGAGTCTTAACAATAATATCTATTCCTCCATCTTCTCCAAACAGAACCAGGGCATCTTCAAATCCCGCATCTGCTATTAACGCTTCTATTTTTGCCTCCATTTCCGCCCTCTCTGCAAGCACCATCAGTTTCTCGTACGCCTGAGCCTTTACTTCTTCACTGGCGTTGACGTCCTCGGTAATTGCTTTCAGACTGTCTGCACTCTTACTTACACTGGCTTCCCTGCTTAATTTAGTCTGTACGAAAAATTCTTCCACTTCCTGTGAGGCTTGAAGATCAGCTTTTTTATCTTCTTTATCTTTCTTATCACTTTTATTTTTCTTATCACTGTCTTTATCAGACGAATTATTATCCGCACTCGCTTCATCTGTCATATTGTTATCTACGTATACAGCCTCACCCAACTTTCCGGATTCACTGTCGTTTGATACTGTGCTGCTTTTTTTATAACTATACTGCAAGTATCCTGCAATGACAATCAGGATAACAAGTGATAATACAACAATTTGCTTTTTTTGGATTAACATTGCTAAATACCCCCTTTAACAATTATAATTTTGGTTTTACGTCCACTTTTCATTAGATATATATTCTTAATAATCTGAATTTATATCATTTATTTATGCTTTTCTATTTTTTTCTTTCAAAAACCTGTACTTTATGAATTGGAATGTCCAGAAGCACCTGCACGGCTTTACATATCTTTTCCTTAACAATTACGTTATTCCCGCCTTCTGCCACAACTATCACGCCCTTGACCTCGGGCTCTTTCTGAGTTAGTATAATTGGCTTTTTTACACCTTGCGCCTCTTCATATGCAATACTCGTTTCCTGGTCATTTTCCCTGACTTTTCTTGTCCCACCTCCGCTGTCCTTTTCATCAGCGTTGCTTTCATTTATCCTTGTATTTACAGCGGGAACCACTTCGCCGTCTGAAACATAGGTAATCATAACGTCAACTTTACCCACACCTTCCATCTGAGAGAGTATGGCTTCAATCCTTTGTTCAACGCTACTGTTTTCACTTGCTTCCTTACTTGTCACTTTGCTTGCTGCCTCAGTTTCGGTATTTTTATTTTCAATGGGACTTTGCTTATTGCTCCTTCCGGATTTGAAAAGACTGCTCCCCGCTATCAATATGATCATACCTACAATTATTATAATGACAGTGTTTTCAATAATTTTCTTTTTGCCATGAGTATTGTAGATTTTTCTGATTAACTCAGAAATCTTCTTTGGCATTCACATCACCCCTATTCTCCTGTAACGAAATAATTATATCCTCAGTTTTTACCCCCAGGACGCTGTTTATCTGTTTCTGTATCCTGTCTACAATATCATTGTCGATTTCATCTGTCTCATTCTTGTCTTCATCCGGCTCTTCTTCAGTAAAGTCATCCCCCACCTGTACTTTTTTTATCTCTTTAACCGGCTTAACAGCAGTAGAATCTTTTTCCATATACAGGTATATATAGGCTCTCTTGACTTCACCGAAGTTTTTGGAAGTATAATCCTCATTGATGATTACATCAGCCTCTGCTTTATTTACTCCTTCTATTGTCATAACCATTTCTTCAATGTGTCTTATAATCTTTTGCCTGTATACCTCTACTATTTGCTCCATCTGCTGCCGTTCCAGCATCTCGCTGTTCTTTTCTATTTCCTTTTTGTCAATATAGTTACTACCTAATATCTGAAATTCTTTCAGGTTCACCTCCTTATTGAACAAACCCGTCAAAGGATTTATTACTGCAATTATCATAATAATCCCGGATACCATATTGATATATTTTTTCATCTTGCCCGAAGGTATCAGGATTTCAATCAAAACAATCATAGTTGCAATTATTATAATATTTAAGATCCAGCTTCTGATAAACTCAATCAAGACAATAACCGCCATCCCTTCTTATCTGATCATTGCACTTAAATTCCCCGCACTTATTATTGCTGTTATTGTTACAAAAAACATGAATGCAACAGATGCAGACACTCCAAGAACAAATGTCATGGCATTGCCGACTTCACCTACACATGCAGATATTCTTTTATCAGCTATTGGCTCCACAAGGGCAGCCGTGAGCTTATATATAACAACAATTACAGCAATTTTAAGGATAGGTCCTATACATATGGCTATAACTCCTATCATTGCCGCAACACCGGCGGCGTTTTTCAGAAGGAGTGTACAGCCGATAACCGTTTCTGCTGCATCAGCCAGGTATTTACCGGCAACAGGTATGGCTATTCCTATGGCGTACTTGGCAGTCTTGCTTGTAACCCCGTCAATTACCGCACCAAGAGAACCCTGAATAGATACTATGGCCACAAATACGGTAAGTATCAGCCCTAGGGACCAACCTGAAATTTGTTTAATAAAAGCTGCAAGTTTTGAAATCTGAACCTTGTCTGAGATATTGTTAATTATTAAGAGAACTGTAGACAGAAATATAAGCGGTATAAATATGTTTTTTATCAGTGTGGCAGAAATTTCGGTAACCATTATCAGTGCCGGTTGGAAAATGCCCCCTGATGTTATGTTTCCACCTGATACCAGAAGTGTAATAAGAGCGGGTATGGTTGCATACATAAATCCAACCATTTTATCAATAACTTCAATACTCATCTTAAGTGCCGAATTAAAACTTACAAGCACTACTGATATTACAATTGCATAGCAAGCATAAAATGCTATTTCTCCAACACTTTCACTTAAAAATGACGCTTGAAGATTGCGCAGTATTGCACAAAGCACAGCCAGTATCAGAAGTTTTATCATAATATGTATATTCTGGACAATTTCTTTAAAGAAATATCCCAGTATGCCATTGATAAGCCCCTTGAAACTGAAATCAAATTTTCCTTTTACCGTATCACTGATTATCGTTCGCGGGTCATAATTCTCTATTATATCGTATATATCCTCTCCGGAGTACTTTTCCAGCTGTTCGGTAATTGTACCGATCTCACCTGATTGTATCTGCTCATCTATGATTTTTTCGCTATAATCCTCAGGTAAGTATTCTTCGGACCCTTCTTCCTGGCCGTAAACAGGTATGGCATTGCACAGTATAATAACCAATGCTGTAGCCACTATAATTATTTTTTTGAGATATCTTTTGTTTGTACAAAACATTTTTATCCCACCGTTTGTTCAGTTTATACAGTTGTTTTATACAGTTGCTGATTTATATAAGCCTGCAAAGTTGTTTTTATATATCTGGACCTGTAATATTTCTGTTAAATACGCTCTACGGCATTATGCTGATAACCAGTTCGAGGAGTGAAGTAACTATTGGAACTGCAAGTGTCATGATGATAACCTTTGCTGCCAACTCTATCTTTGATGCAACAGATGTCTCTCCTGCATCCCTGCACATTTCAGCTCCAAATTCGGCTATGTAGGCAATGCCTACAATTTTCAGCAGTACTGTAAAATACATAATGTCTATATCAGCCTTGCTGAAATAGCTGCCAAGCAAGTCCACAATTGCGGCAAACTTTCCCGCAATGAGGAAAAATATAACAACACCGGTAATTAAACTTAACTGTATGGCAATTTCCGGTTTCTGCCCTTTTATAACAACTATAATTATCGTTGCAGCAATTCCAAGTCCAACAATCTGAATAATATCCAACAGCATCAACCGCCTTCAGATTAATCATATTTTCAACCATTCTTCAATAAAGCCTGTATTGTAAGGTATTAAAAATTAAACATAGTCTTTATGGTATCAAAAAGATTGACAATCTCTTTTATCACCATCAAAAGAACAACAACAAGTCCTGCAAGTGTTGTCATAGTTGCGTATTCATCGCGCCCTGATCTGCTAAGCACCTGATTTAAAACCGAGACAAGTATTCCTATGGCTGCAATTCTGAAAATCAAGTCTATTCCCATAACTTCTTTCTCCTCCGTAAGCTGCATTATATTTGACAAAATACTTAGTGTTTGATTTGACAATTCGGCACATTATATAAAGATTAATACCAAAACCGCTCCGCCAAGAAATCCCAGCCTTTTGTACATGGCCTCATTCTTGCTTCTGACTTCTTCAGCTTTTTGTTCCTGCAGTTTAAGCTGATTCAATGTAAGCCTTATATTTTTCAACTGTCCTTCCATATCTGAGTTTCCAAGCATCTTGCCAAAGGAAATAAGAATATATTCATCTTCCTTATTGAGAGCGGTGAATTTTATGTTTTCTTTCACAGCCCTTTCCCAGACTGCAGAAGCAGTTATCCCATTCCCTGAATTCAAATTTTTCAGTGCTGACTTAAAAAAAACTCCAACTTCGTTATCTGTTGATTTAGCTATATTCTCAAAGGCATCTGACAGAAGATTGGAAAGATAAAGTACTTCATTTTCAAACATCTGGAAAAGCCGTTGCAACTCTCTTAATTCCTGCGGCCTTCTGGCACAATCCCTTGAAAGTACAAAACCAAGGAAAGTTGATGAAATCAATACAATTATACTTCCCAATATCTTCAGAACCATTTCTATCCCCCTTTGTACAAAACATTGTAAGTAAGCCCGTCTATAACTTCAGCAAGGGTTCCCGGCCCTTTCGAGTTGTTCAGTACCAGAAATCTTTCGAATACCTTTTCTTCCATAAGTCCAATGACCTCACGTCTGCTTTTCAATTCTGTCAGATTGTATCCGTGGGCTGTTGCAATAATTTTCACTCCTGCATTAATAACACTCTTTATTGACTCTTTATCACCATGACCACCTATTTCATCAGTAATAATTACCTGCGGTGACATTGACCTGATCATCATGCTCATGCCCAGAGACTTGGGACAGCCGTCCATTACGTCCGTTCTGATTCCCACATTGTTCTGGGGAATACCTTTATAGCACGCTGCAATTTCTGATCTTTCATCAACAATCCCAACCTTCATGCCTTTGAAACCGGCTTCACATATTCCATCGCTGATTTTCCTTGCAAGATCCCTCAAAATTGTGGTCTTGCCACATTGTGGCGGGGAGATAATTAAAGTATTATATATTCCGCCTTTTTTGTTTAGAATGTAGTTTATGACATGATCTGAACAACCTGGAATTTCTCTGGAAATTCTTATATTTAGTCCTGAAATGTTCTTTATGTTTTTTATTGAGTTCCCGTCCAGCACTACCTTTCCTGCTATTCCCACCCTGTGACCGCCTTTGAGAGTAATAAAGCCATTTTTAATCTCATCCTGGTAAGCATAAATTGAATTTTCACTCATTATTTCAATAGTTTTTGATATCTCAGACTGATCTACTATATAGGGTTCACTACAGAATTCATCAAGGTTTCCCCTCTTTGATACGAACCATTCTTTTAAATATTGCTGTATTACCAATGGTTTGCCTGCTCTAAGCCTTATTTCCTCTGCTGACTCCAATACTCTTTTGTCTACCTTTTCCAATGTGTTTCTTATTCCCTGGGAAACAAACGGCAATATTCCGTTCACCGGACTTTTATAATCTGTTTTTCTCATTTTTATCTTATCTTCAGTCAACACCCCTTAGTTCCCCCTTCTTTAGTACTATGCCTCCGCCTCAAATGCACAGTTTAATTTTCATGTGATATATTTAATTTTCATGTAGTATTCAACCAATCTGTATTTACATTAATTAGAAATAGCTGTTATTCATCACCTATAACAATATATTTAACTTTGTCCAATTTTATGACTGAAGATATTAAAGAATTAAGCAAATAAAAAAACCCTGACAGTTGTTAATCTGTCAAGGTTTTAAACAAAGGGGGAATGTGCCATTCCCTTATTGCCTATTAACTGTTTTATCTATTCCGAATCGTCACAGTCACACTCACAATCCCATTCTACATCTATTTCTTTGTGGCAGTTTGGGCATTCAAAACTTTTTTTATCCTTGTTTAATACTATATCATCAATATCAATGACTTCGCCACAATATGGACATTCAATTTCATCATCACAGCAGTATTCATCATCTTCATCTTCATCGCCAAACACTGCTTCCTCAACTCTTGCCAAATCCTCATCAATGCCGTCTACCTGTTCGCTCATAAGATCCTGGACTTCCTCAATATCATCGATTGTAAGAGCGATGTCATCCAAGACCTCGATTATTGCCTTTAGCAGTTTGCCTTCATTTGATGCATCACTAATCTGCATGCCTTCCGCCAAACCTTTAAGGTAGGATACTCTTTCATTCAAATAACTCATATTTACCTCCAGTAGTGTAATATATTCTATTAATTAACTATTATTTCCTTAAACGGCAGGCTTTATTCCTTAAATATTACACTAACATACAATATACTATAATATTAAATTCACTCTAATAAAGAATTTTTTAGTATTACTCTATACTCTTTCCATATACTCTCCAGTTCTGGTGTCTATTCTTATTATATCCCCCTGGTTAACAAAAAGAGGTACTTTTACTAATGCGCCGGTCTCAACTGTAGCAGGCTTTGTAGCGCCGGTTGCCGTATCCCCCTTAAATCCGGGTTCAGTATGTGTCACTTCAAGTTCAACAAAGGTAGGCGGCTCAATTCCAAATACATTTCCTTTATGAGACAGTATTTTAACAGTTTCGTTTTCCTTTACAAACTTAAGTGAATCGCCAATCTGATCTTTATTCAGTGGCATCTGCTCATAAGTTTCCAAATCCATAAAGTAATAGAGATCACCGTCACTGTACAAATACTGCATATCTTTTCTTTCTATATGAGCCTTTGGCATCTTGTCTGTCGGACTGAAAGTTCTTTCAACTGTAGCACCTGTTACTATATTCTTCAATTTAGTCCTTACAAATGCGGCACCTTTTCCAGGTTTGACGTGCTGAAACTCTACCACCTGAAATATCTGTCCGTCCAACTCAAAAGTTACTCCATTTTTAAAATCTCCAGCTGTAATCATTTTAATCCCTCCACCTTTATAGCCTATAAATGTTGTTTTTAACTGTATTTCGTATGTAATACATTTCACAGCATACACATAGTTAATATTAAATTAAAATTCTACTCATTTCAAGAAATTTTTTCTAGCACATTATAATACAATCAATTCCTTCGGTGATTTCGTTAATACAATAGGATTTTGGTCGTTTATAACAATTAAATCTTCTATCCTTACTCCACCTACTCCTTTAATATATATCCCCGGTTCGACTGTAACAGCCATGCCATTTTCCATTACTTGTTTGCTGCCTGGTGAAAACCTTGGTTCTTCATGTATTTCAAGTCCTACACCATGTCCCAGGGAGTGCCCGAATTCTTCTCCGAAGCCAGCATCTGTTATAATTTTTCTTGCAATATGATCTATATCCCTTCCTTTAAGTCCTTTATGAGCACCTTCAAGTGACTTCAATTGAGCTTCCAAAACAATATTATAAATATGCTCCAATTCCTTTCTGGGTCTGCCCAAAAATACAGTTCTTGTAATATCTGAACAATAGCCCTTATAAACCGCTCCGAAGTCCATTGTAATCACGTCGCCCAGCTCCACCTTTTTTTCGGAAGCCACTCCATGGGGCATAGAAGAACGAAGCCCTGAAGCTACTATAGTTTCGAAGGATGCACCTTCAGCACCCTGTTTTTTCATAGAATACTCTATTTCTGCCGCAATTTCCACTTCTGCCAGGCCAGGCTTTATACATCCAAGAATATGTGTAAAAGCATTATCTGCTATCTGGACAGCTCTTCGTATTATTTCAATCTCTGTTTCATCCTTTACCATTCTGAGGTCTTCCACAGCTCCCCCAAGGGGCACAAGTTCTTTTACGCTGAGTTTCTCCTTGTATTTGCTGTATTCCGCAAAGGAAAGGTGTGTTTCCTCAAAACCCAATATATTAACATTTTTTCTGATCAAAAGTTCATTCAGAGTATCTTCCAGCTTGCCGCCATACCGTATTATTTCAAATAATCTAGCCTGTTCAGCAGCTTGCTCAACATACCTGAAATCCGTTATTAGAAAAGCACTGTCCTGTGTAATTATTAAGTTTGCAAAAGTTCCTGTAAAACCTGAGAGATATATGTAATTCTCTCTCTTTGCTATCAGAGCTGCATCCGCATTAATTTCACGCAATTTCGCTCTCAGACCAATTAACCTTTTCTCATAAATATTATTTCCCGTTTGATTGTTTTCTATTTGTTGTTGCATTGACTCTCTCCTCTTCTATTGATGTAAGATGATACATCTTCTGATATAGATATATTCCGCTGCTGTACTTTGCGTTAAAGCATGCATACTGCTTTCAATGCCAGCAGATATCCCGCGCTTCCGAGACCGCTTATCTGTCCGACACAAACAGGTGCTATAACCGATTTTTGACGAAATTCCTCCCTGTTATGGATGTTGGAAAGATGCACTTCTATGGATGGAATTTCCACAGCTTTTATAGCGTCCCTGATAGCTATACTGTAATGAGTATATGCACCGGGGTTTATTATAATATAGTCAAAGTTTCCCCTGGCATCGTGTATTTTATCAATTATACCGCCTTCATGATTGGACTGGAAGAATTCGACCTCGATCCCAAGTTTGTCAGCCTCTTCTTTCATCATGCTTTCAATATCTGAAAGGCTTTTTTCACCATAAATACTTTTTTCCCTTGTCCCTAAAAGATTGAGGTTGGGACCGTTAATAATGAGAACTCTCTTCATATAATTTCCCCCCGGAATTAATATATATATCCCTTAACTTTGCCGCGTCTTCTGCCATATTATCCCTTGATTCACATATAATTACCGGTTCCATTGATTTTTTGATTAAAATTCCTGCCAAATGTTCAAACTCCGGCCCATACTGTATATCATCAATTGTCCAGTGTTTTTTCTCCCCGCCTGTAGTAAATTCGACCCTGCTGAAATGGACATGCAGTTTACGCGTCCTTTCAATGCCTATGCAGTTTTCTATATCATTTATCACCTTTTCAAAGTCTTCTGGTGAATTCAGGCAGCCCATTCCCCTTGCATGCAGATGTCCAAAATCTATCGTAGGAATAAGTCTCTCATCAATCATGCACATTTCAAGAATTTCTTCCAGTGTTCCAAGTTGATTGATCTTGCCTAAAACCTCGGGACATATCGTTACGTCTGACAAACCCATCTCATCTGCTTCTCTGATCGTTTCCCGAAGTACATCAATGGCAGTGTTAATGGACCATTTTCTGCTCACATTGCTGCATGAACCTGTATGTATAACCACTCTTTCTGCTCTCATCCACTTTGCAGCTGTCATTGTCTCAAGTATATATCTTTTCGAATTTGCCCTTTTTTCCTTTTCGGTACTTGCCATATTTATATAATATGGCGCATGTATACTCAGAAAAATATCATTGCGTACAGCTTCCTGACCAAGCTCTTCAGCTGTTTTTTTGCTTATTTTCACACCTCTGTTGCACTGATACTCATATGCGTTCAACCCCATATTTCTTAGCCAGCCAGGCATTTGAACTGAGGATTTATATCCCTGGTCGTAGAAACTTTGTGAATTTCCTGAAGGTCCAAATCTGATCATGTTGCTCTCCTTATTTCGTTAAATTAGTTATAGCCAGTTCAAATATACATCATATTTTTTAGAATGACTACTTTCTAATCATGACTATTTATTCTCTCCATGCCTTGGATTCCTTTTTACAATACCGGCAGCCTTCGTTATTGCTGCAATTATGTCTACCCTAAACTGCCGAATTAAGGTATTCACTTTTGAATACAGTTCACCTGTTTCTGTTGCAATATATTTAGGCGGCAGATTATTCAAAGCAATAGCAACAATGTCATTTATACATTTTTCGCAAGTACATATATCCATTTTTTGAAGTACCTCGTCCAGCATATTAAATACTGCCTCTTCCATATAATTTTTTGGTTTCATATTAAGTCTGCTCCTTTATAAAAAATTAATACCCATATCCCAACATCTATTTAAAATACCATTCTATAATGTCCCAACCCCATATTACAGTAATAAATGTTGCACTGACAATAAAAGGCCCAAAAGGAATTACATCCTTTCTATTCCTTATTCCGGTCGCAATCAGAAAGAAACTGGTCAAACCACCTGCCAGTAGTGACAACAACAGTGCAAGTATACACATTCTCCATCCCAGAAATATTCCAATAGGTACAAATATCTTAACGTCACCCATACCAAGGACATGTTCATTTTTATATATCAGCATTCCAATTATTGCAACAAGCATTAAAAAACCTGCGCCGGGAAGTATTCCTGCCAGTGGATTCCACCATGTCCTGTCGCCATATATACCAAAAGGCGTAAAAAGATTATATATAAATGCAGCAACAGCACCCAGTAAAGCAGCTAAAACAAGCTCATCAGGTATAATTTTATAGTAAAAGTCAATGAAAAACACAGCAATTAATATGGATAGGAGATATGCAAACAGTATAAACTCAGCACTTATTGAAAAGCGATAATACAAAAGTACAGACACAATTCCGGTAATAAGCTCCACCAGAATGTACCTGCGTAAGACTGTTAACTTATTATGTTGTTGGCACTTTATTCTGAAAGCCCTGAACATGTTTCCTGAGGTTTTAACTCCTTCAGGCAGACAACAGATAACAGTATTAAGGACAACTCCTACCGCAAGTCCCAATGTAAAAACTACAAGAAACTCTAAAAACATTTCTTAACCAATCCATTTCATTGTAAACTCACCACATCCGCAGCTCTCCTTATGACAATTCATCATATATAATTCTTCAAATTTTAATAAAATCCTTTGTCTAATGAAAAATAACAGAAATATAATATTACAAAATACTATAAGCAACTGGGCGAAAGCTGCATAAACAATTCATCTTTTATAGTTTCGGGCACTTTAGACCCTGTCCAGATCTCATAAGCATAGATGCCCTGGTAAATAAGCATTCCAAGTCCGTTTATAACTTTACAACCTTGTTTTTCTGCTTCCTCCAGCAATTTTGTCTTTAAGGGATTGTAAATTATGTCATAGAAAATGTGATTTTTTCTGATACAGGAAAAATCATCAATGGGGCAACCGTCCGTGTCAGGGTACATACCCAGTGATGTTGTGTTTATGATTATTTCGTTTTGCCAAAGTATATTCTTTTCCTCAGTTTCACTCATGCTTAAAGCCCTTACGGGAACACCCGTCTTTTTAGTGATAAACGCAGACAGTTCAAGAGCTTTTGTAACAGTCCTGTTTACTATATCAATATGCTCCGCTCCATCCAATGCAACTTTCATTGCTATTGCCCTGGCTGCTCCACCGGCTCCTATGACTGCAACTTTTTTATTTGTAAAACCATGTCCCACTTCCCCGATAAATGAGCGTCTGAAACCTTCTGCATCAGTATTATAGCCAAGCAGCCTTCCGTTTTCGTTCTTTACTGTATTTACGGCTCCTATAAGCATAGCTTCATCAGAAACTTCATCAAGATACTTAATAATTTTACTCTTATATGGTATGGTCACATTGAACCCTATAACATTTATTGCCCTTAAGCCGTCTACAGCCTTTTCCAGGTCTTCTTTTTCAACCTTAAAAGGAACATATATAATGTCATGACCCATACGCATGCTTATAGTATTGTGAAGCTGCGGAGAAACAGAATGTTCCACAGGATTCCCCAACAGCCCTGCAATTTTCGTTCTGCCGGTAACTATACAGTTTGCCTTCATATACTTTCCCTCATGTTTTTGTTTAATAATCTAACTTGTTGTACTTGCTACCCTATATAATTATCATTTTTTGCCTGATTATTTTTTCGCAGGTTGTTTTCAGCTGTTCGTCTTCCTACCGGTCGCCTTCCAGTTAATTGTCTGTCTGCTGGCTATCTTCTTGCCGCTTGTCTCCACGTTAATTGTCTGTCTGTTGTTTGTCTTTCTGTTAATTGTCTCCCTGCTGGTTGTCCACTTGCTTATTATCTTCCTGCCGGTTATTTTCCTGCTGATTCGCTTTCTGCTGAACCTCTTTCATGTACTTTGACAATACCAGCTTTTCAGGAAACCTCTTTAACATAACCAGTATACTTTCCTTTTTATGTATTGGCTTTACAAGAATTGTATACATACCAATACGGTTTCCGCCATATACATCTGTAAAGATCTGGTCTCCGATAACGGCTACCTCATCAAGCCCGACATCCATAAGTCTCGCAGCCTTTTTATAAGCTCTGCTCCCAGGCTTCAAAGCTCTGTAAATCGCAAACAGCTTAAGTTTCTCATTAAATTTGACTACACGCTTTCTTGAGGCATTTGAAACTATACATATCTTTAGACCGCTACTCTTTGCCCTCTCAATCCACTCAACTGCATCTTGGTCCGCTTCCTTTACGTGAGTTGCCACAAGAGTATTATCAATATCAAGTATCAATCCTTTGATATTGTTCTCCTTTAAAAAGTCCAAATCTATATCCTGAATCCGGTCAACCATTAAGCTAGGAAAATACTTCTCCAACATTTATACCGTTACGAAAAACATTTATTATTTAGTAATTAATTATCTTACGTTTTTCGTAACTTTCTCCTTTCTCTAGTGTTAAGTATCTGCTTTTAATTAACTTGCCGTGCCAGGTAATGATATAACATTGTGAAGAGCTTTGAAGCTAGCTATTATTAGCGCTTAAGCCCTGAACCCCTGTTATCGGAATGCCAGCACAACAAGTTAAGTTTTTTATATTATTTCTTGTAGTATTTTTATTATAATTCTTAAGCTATTAATTATTTTATACACTCCCGTTACGGTCATGCGGTATTCATTTTCCAAAGCCGCAACCCCAATAACACCATATAGCAGTAATTAGAAATATAATAGCAAATTATTGCTGCTTTGCCAAGTCGGGAAAGTTTTTGAAATGTTTATAGGAATATTTAATAAATACTGGATTTTTGCCAAAAAAAGTTGCATAATATAATTTAATATAATTATTTAATCTGCAAAATTAATAATTGAAATGTATAAAATATGGATTTTTTTGAAAGGAGTTTAAATATATGTCAAATCAGATTACAATACAAAAAACCACAACTCCAAAGCAAAAACCAGATCAGAATAACCTGGGATTCGGCAGGTATTTCACAGACCACATGTTCATCATGGATTATTCAAAAGATAAAGGCTGGCATGATGCAAGAATTGTTCCCTACGGTCCCTTGGAGCTTGACCCGGCTACAATGGTTTTACACTACGGCCAGGCAATTTTTGAAGGACTAAAGGCATATAGTACAAAGGATGGAAGGATTCTGCTCTTCAGACCTGAAAAAAATATGGAAAGAGTAAATAAGTCCAATGACAGAATGTGCATTCCTCCTATCGATGTTGATTTTGGAGTGGAAGCAATAAAAACTCTTGTTAGTTTGGACAAGGATTGGATTCCTACTGCAGAAGGAACTTCTTTATACATAAGACCTTTCATTATTGCAACTGACCCATACCTTGGAGTAAAATCTGCAGATACTTATAAATTCATCATAATTATGTCACCAAGCGGTGCCTACTACTCAACCGGAATAAATCCTGTAAAGATTTATGTTGAAAATAAATATGTTCGTGCAGTCAGAGGTGGAACGGGCTTTGCAAAAACCCCCGGCAATTATGCTGCAAGCCTCAAGGCTCAGGATATTGCTCACGATAAAGGTTACGAACAGGTTCTGTGGCTTGACGGAATTGAGATGAAATACATTGAAGAAGTTGGCTCCATGAACGTATTCTTTAAAATAGACGGAGAAGTTGTTACTCCGTCGCTTGATGGCAGCATCCTGCCTGGCATAACCAGAGATTCGGTAATTCAGCTTCTGAAACATTGGAACATACCTGTATCCGAAAGAAAAGTGGGAATTCAGGAATTATTTGACGCTTATAGAGACGGTAAGCTGGAAGAAGCATTCGGTACAGGAACAGCAGCGGTAATATCCCCGATAGGTGAACTGAATTGGAATGAACATGTCATGGTTATAAACAATGGAGAAATCGGAGAGCTGGCCACAAAAATTTACAATACAATAACAGGTATTCAGAGCGGTAAGATTCAGGATGAATTTGGATGGACTGCCGAAGTAAAATAGTAAAAAATGAATAATAAAATGAAAAAAGGGCGCTAGCCCTTTTTTTATGGTATAAAGTCAGGTTATTTTAATAAAATCATTATAGGTGTTTCTTTTCTTTTTTGGGGGTATTGAATGAATACATTACTTATAGTTGCACTGTGTATTTTCCCAGCAATATTCGTTTTGCGGGGAAAAACAAAAAAGGTTGTGTATCTCAAACAGCTTGCGCTGCCTATCATCTGTACGGCATTTATTTTATGCCTTATTGTCTTTTCGGATAAGGCGCTTAAAGCAGCAGCAAATGGCCTGAAACTATGGCTTAATATCGTAGTCCCTTCCCTGTTTCCGTTTTTCGTTGCATCAGACCTGTTAAATACTACAGGCTTTGTAAGAGCTGCAGGAGTTCTTCTCGAACCGATAATGAAGCCATTGTTTAATGTTCCCGGCTGTGGATCCTTTCCCTTTGCACTGGGAGTTGTATCCGGTTACCCCGTAGGTGCCAAGATTACTGCGAGTATGAGGGCTAAAAATATGCTTACAAAAACTGAAGCTGAGAGGCTGATTGCTTTTACAAACAATTCCGGACCTCTCTTTATTATTGGCGCAGTAGCAGCAGGCATGTTCAAAATGCCCTCTGTTGGCCTGTTTCTTTTACTATGCCACATAGCTGCCTGTATTACCGTGGGTATCATTTTTCGATTTTACGGAATAAACAGAAAAAAAAGCAAAAAGAATAATAAAAGTTATCCTTCCGGATACAGCAGTTCTATGCAAACTGCTATAAACAGAGAAAACATTTTTAAAAGATTTAAACAGGAACTGTTCAAATCAGCTTCATATGAATCTCAAAATTTAGGGAGTATTCTTGCAAGTGCCATTAAAGATTCTATAATGACAATTCTTTCAATAGGCGGATTTATAATACTTTTTTCCGTGATTATAAATCTTCTCAGAGAAACAGGATTGATAAGGGCTGCATCTTTGATGCTGGAACCGCTTCTTTCACCTGTTGGGATAAGCAGTGACATAATAACATCGGTGCTAAGCGGTTTTTTTGAGATCACTACAGGTACAAATCTGGTAAGCACCGCAGATGCCACCATGACACAAAAACTTTGTGCTGCAAGCCTTATAATTGGCTGGGCCGGATTATCTGTTCATTCACAGGTTTTAAGCATAATAAGCTCAACCGACCTCAGCATAAAGCCTTACCTCTTTGGCAAGCTCCTCCAGGGAATTATTTCAGCATTATACACTTTCATCGGTATAAAAAAAGCCGGGCATCTTTTTTTAAAGGTGCAACCGGTGTTTTCACATTTTCAATCTGACAGCTGGCAAACATCACTCATAATATCAACAAGCTGTCTTGCACTGTCAATTTTACTGTTGTTGACTCTAATAATTATATGTATTTTAGGAATTTACCTGGGTAAAATAAGAAAATAATTATTTAAGCTCCTCACGATTCATTCTCAGCACTTCCATGGTATCTTTAAGTATGTCTTCAACTTTATTGAGGATACTGTCAGCATATTCCCGCGTCCCAAGTCTTATGTCTCTGGCGTTTTTCTGGGCATTAGAAATAATTTCATTGGCCTGTTCATATGCCTTCTTGGTAATCTCATGCTCATCTACAAGGGATGCTATTTTATTTTCCGCATCCTTTATAATATTGTTTGCTTCCTTCTGTGCCTCAAGAAGAATTCTCTGCCTTTCATCTTTTACCCATTTTGCCTGCTTGATATCATCGGGCAGTTTAAGCCTCATTTCTTTTATGATTTCCAGCACTTCTTCTCTGTCCACAAGGCATTTTCCTGAAAACGGCACAGAGGGGGCCTTTTCCATTAGATCCTCTAGAGTTTCTAATATAGCTAGAATCTCCATTACATTTCCTCCCCGGCTTGTTTTGTGAAACCTAAAGTGGCTTCAATCACAAGTATTTATTTCCTCAACTTTGTACTTAACTCTTAAAATATTCAACTTTTACCTTTAACTTTTATCTTCAAACTTTTTCATTATAATATCTTTTATACAGTCAGGTACCAACCCATCAATACTTCCCTTATTTCGGGCAAGTTCCTTCACTGCGCTTGAACTCAAGTAAGAATAATTAATGCTGGTGACTAAAAACAAAGTTTCAACGTCAGGATCCTGGTTTTTGTTTAACAATGCCATCTGAAACTCATATTCAAAATCTGATAACGCACGCAACCCTTTAATAACAAAATCGGCATTTTTTTTCTTTACATAATCAACAAGCAAACCCGAAAAGCTGTCTATTTCAATTTCCGGTCTGTCTTTCAATGCAAGCTTTAACAGCTTGATCCTTTCTTCTGTTGTGAATAAAGGCCTTTTGCTTTCATTATTTCCTACTGCAACTATCAGTTTATCACATATTTTTGATGCCCTGTATATTATATCTAAATGACCGCATGTCACCGGGTCAAAACTTCCTGGGTATATACATATTTTCAATAAGTTCTACCACCTTTGCTCCATTAGAATTAATATTACTTTGTTACTTTTTACACTTCAAATTACCGGTTTTAAATTACCGGTTTATAAAATGACAAAACAGTTTCCCTGTACCTTCTGCTTGAAACCAACCTGAGCTTTCCTGAATCTTCAGGAACAACATCCAAAATACTGTGTTCTGCTATCAATATACCATTTTTTTTAATTATATCATTATTTGCTAAAATATTTAATGTTTCAACAATAAAATTTTTCTTATATGGTGGATCCATAAAAATTATATCATACATTTTATTCTGCGCTGCCAGTTTGCTAATGATGCTTTGTACACTTCCATGATAAACAATTCCTTTATCCTGCATTTTCGTATGCTCAAGATTTTCTTTAATTATGCGGCAGGACTCCCTGCTGTTATCTACAAATACAGCAGATACCGCCCCTCTGCTCAATGCCTCTATTCCCAGATTTCCAGTGCCTGCATAAAGGTCTAGCACTTCCGCACCAGGAATGTAACTTGCAATAATGTTAAATAATGACTCCTTAACTTTATCTGAAGTAGGCCTTGTAGCATCTCCCTTAAGTGTTTTTAATTTATGGCCTTTTGCTATTCCTGATATCACTCTTAAAATATTACTCTCCTCCTACTTATAAATCCTTCTCACATATAATAATCTATTATACACTTAGAAACTTTTCTTTTATTTTTTCCTTTAACAATCTGTTTTCAGGTTTTTCAAGGAACCTGTCTTCTTCTATCAGCTCTATAGCCGCTTTTTGCGCTGCTTTTAAAATTTCAACATCTCTATACAGGTTGGCAATTTTTAAATCCGGTATTCCATGCTGTCTTGTACCAAAGAAATCTCCAGGTCCCCTCAGTTCCAAGTCTTTCTCAGATATAACGAAACCATCATTAGTTTTCTCCATTACACTCATCCTCTGCCTGGCAATTTCCGTTCCACTGGCATTATACAGTATGCAGTATGACTGATGTTCTCCCCTCCCCACACGGCCTCTTAACTGGTGCAACTGAGCCAATCCAAACCTTTCAGCATTTTCAACGACCATGACAGTCGCATTGGGAACATTAACACCTACCTCTATAACTGTTGTGGATACCAGGATATCAATATTTCCTTCAACAAAATTACTCATGATATCCTCTTTTTCCTTTGGCTTCATTCTGCCATGGATAAGCCCGACATTCAAATCTGGAAAATCTTTTTTTGCGATACGTTCGGCTGTCTCAAGAGCTGATTTGGCATCAACTGCATCTGATTCTTCCACCAGTGGGCATACTATGTACGCCTGTCTCCCCTCCTGCACCTTCCGGCGTATAAAATTATTTATCCTTGTGCGCATTGTCTCATCAACTGCGTAAGTCTTTACCGGCTTTCTGCCAGGCGGAAGTTCATCAATTATAGATATATCCAGATCACCGTAAAGTATTAATGCAAGAGTTCTGGGAATTGGGGTTGCTGTCATAACAATCACATCCGGGTTTTCACTTTTCAAAGAGAGCGCAGTCCTTTGCCTTACCCCAAAACGGTGCTGCTCATCAGTCACAACAAGTCCAAGTTGCCTGAACTCTACATTGTCTTCAATCAAAGCGTGGGTCCCTATTACAATGTCTATACTTCCGTCCTTCAATCCCTCCACTACTTCCTTTTTTTCACTTTTAGTTACACTTCCGGTGAGAAGTGCCGTCTTTATACCCCATTTTTCCATAAGTGGATTGATTGATTTATAATGCTGCTCTGCAAGTATTTCCGTAGGAACCATAAGAGTTCCCTGATAGCCGCTTCTGACAGCTTTGAAAAGGGCAAGTGCCGCCACTATAGTCTTTCCTGAACCCACATCTCCCTGGACAAGCCTGTTCATTATTTTCGGGCTTTCCATATCTCTCTCAATTTCCGCAAACACTTTTTTTTGAGCTGAAGTCAGCTCAAAGGGCAATTCCATTATAAACTTTTCCACATCCGGCGTCTTTTTGAAAACAATACCCTTGCCGGCATTTTCCAGCGTATTTTTTATGTTTAAAAGCCCAAGCTGCAGTAGCAGGAATTCTTCGAACACAAGCCTGTATCTTGCGTTTTTAAAATCCTCATCACTATTGGGGAAATGTATATTTTGTACGGAGTAGTTCAGTTCACTCAAAAAATACTTATTCCGGATTTTAGCAGGAATAGGTTCCTCCAGCTTTCCCTCCACCAAATCCAGCGCACTTCTGATAACATTCCTGATAGCATTTTGTGTAAGCCGTGCAGTAGCATGGTAGATAGGTATTATGCGGCACGTGTTTTTCATTTCTCCTGCCTGTAACTTTTCATAGACAGGATTCTGCACTTCAAGGTGTCCGTATTTTCTTGTTATTTTTCCGTAGAATACATACCTATCTCCAACCTTAAAAGCATTTTTCAAATAACTATGGTTATACCATGTTGCTATAATTGATCCCGTACCATCCCTTATAAGAAGTTTTTGTATTGTAAGTCCCTTTCTTGGACGGGTTTCAGTAATTCCCGAAACAACAGTTCCTTCAAAAGAGCATTCATCCCCATCCTTCAGCTGGATTATGCTCTTTATACGGCTCCTGTCCTCATACTCCCTTGGAAAATAGTAAATCGCATCTTCCACTGTAAAAATACCTATTTTATTAAACAAAAGGGATTTTGATTCTCCAACCCCTTTTAAAAACCGTACAGATTTTTCAAGAACACTCTTTATATTCGTGCCTGTATCCATCCAGGATTCTCCTTACACTTGACCTCATTAACACTTGTCCATTTTTTTGGTAATAAGTATAATTTTTAATAACAAGTTTATTTATATTCTATTATATAAGAATAATTTTTTCTATAAAATTGTAATAGAATTTTAGAGCGCAATAAATATGCAATTGTGAAACTATATATATTCATGGAAGTGTTAAAACAGCTGCCAAGAATGAATTATCAGAAAATGAAAAAAGAAATATAAGAAGTTGAAAATGGTACCAGAAAAGGAAATAATATTTCTCTGGATAAAGAATGTAAGCAATCAGACATAAACATTTAGTATCTTTTCCGATTAAAAAAACTTGCTATCAACAGCACCAATATGTTACAATATATTTTGTTTTGGTCGATTAACTTTATAAATTTTTTTGTAATATTTCTCCCAGTTTAAAGGAGGTGTAATTATAGATGGCAAAGTGTCAGATCTGCAGCAAAGAAACACGTTTTGGCAATACTCGCAGTCACGCGATGAATGCCAATAGCCGTACGTGGAAAGCAAATATAAGAAAAGTTAGGGTTGTAGAAAACGGAACCTCCAAGACAATTAGTATATGTACAAGATGCTTGCGCTCAGGCAAGGTTACCAGAGCGGTATAATCATTATTGAGATTAATTAAAATTTAGTAATTTAGTATTGTAAAACTGCATAATAATGCCAATAATAAAAAAAGCGTTAAACGCTTTTTTTATTTTATAGGTTTATATTTATTTTACCCCATACCAAAAATCACTTTAAGTATTTTTCCGAAAAACTTAGGTACCTTCATCACAACAACCTTCATTACAACACTCCTCCCAGCCAAAAGGATCAATCATTAGTATTATATTTTAAGAAATCATTTTTGGTGTTTGTCCATCAAGAGTTTCGGATATTTTTATCAACGTTGCCTTCTTCACGCAGTTCCTGCCTGCGGCCTTAGCTTTGTAGAGGGCATCGTCTGCACTTCTTATAAGCTCTCTTTCATTAGAAGCGCAATCATTAAAACAAGATACCCCAAAACTCAGCGTAACAGAATGTTTGTCACTTGTCTCATGTATAGGTATATTCGCAACCGCTGATCTAAGCCTTTCTGCAATTTCAAAAGCTTCCTCAAGGCTGGTTCTCGGGAAAAGTATTACAAATTCCTCTCCTCCAAATCTTGCAAAGATATCTCCTTTTCTTATATACGCTTTTATCGTCCAGGCAATTCTTTTCAAGATTTCATCTCCGTATAGGTGACCATAAGTATCATTAAAGCTCTTAAAGTTATCTACATCATATATTGCCAGGGATAATTTATATCCGCCTTTTTCTGCATTCCGGAATTCCGTCTTTAACATTTCGTCAAAATATTCCCTGCTATAAGCACCTGTAAGACCGTCAATATAAGCCATATCCTGAAGTTTCTGATAAAGCTGCGCATTCTCTATCGCAATTCCCACCTGCTGACTTATAATGTCAAGAAAATTCACACTTTCTGTACTAAACACACCGGCAAATTTGTGTTCCACAAGAATCACTCCAACTTTGCCGGCCTTTGTGCTAAGTGGCATGCATACCATTGACTTTATTCCCCTGTCCTTGGTAAAAGAGTACTTTTCAGGCTCTAAATTGTTTTCAATAAGCGGTTTGCCTGAGTTCAACACTTCCCATAGAGAATCACAGTTAATATTCTCATTCAGAATTTCAATTTCATCATTATTTTTAATACTGGTAGTATGAACCTTAAGTGAACTTATTTGCTGGTCATAAAGGATAATTGTTGAATTGGCTACTCCCATCACGCCAATTACTACATCATTCACGTACTTCAACAAATCCTTAATGTCAAGAATTGAGCTTATTGCCTTACTTATCTGCTGCAGAGTGAAAAGTTCAGCAACCTTTCCTGCCAACTTTTTATTTGATTTTATAAGCTGGCTGTAATTATTCTCAAGTTTCTTTAGTTGATAAGCTTCTCTTTCCTCACTCTTTTTGCAGTCATTAAAAGCATTTCCACATATAGCTACAAATAATAATGCTGTCAGATAAAAGAGAACTGCTGTTAACACATGTCTTATAAACATATATCTGTCAATATCTCTAAAAACAAAAATTGAAAACAACAAAGCAATGTGGACAAGAAAAGAGTAGGCAGCAGTCTTCAATCCTAATCTTGTTCCACTTGCCAAAGTGGTCATAAGTATTACGAACAGTATAACATCGAATGCCCAAAAACCAATACCTATATAAATAATAAAAAAGGAAACAATAAAAAGCGCTACTAACTTATCTAAATAACTAATCAAGTTTTTTTTGAAATACCCGTATTTTAAAGCATAGTGCTTTAATAACTGGTAAATTATTACCAGTACAAGAAATATGTATCTGCCAATTAATAGTACACCTTCATCAAGCGGATCTATTAATCGGATTTTCAGGACATTTTCAGGGAGAACCACACACAGTATGCAGATAATAATGAATGCCCAGAAAAACCTTTGAAACATTATCTCATACTTGCTTTCCCTCACAGCATTGTTATACCTGCCAACACCCATACTAATAATAAGACTCCCCTCCAATTCAAAGGCAACAAAACAAAAAATTTATCTCTTATCCCAATATATTTCTATCATATCTCCATTTCTTATTATATCAGTAAAGGCTGCCTGCCTGCCATTTAGCTTTAACACAATATTACCTTTAGGCTTTGACAAATCAAAATCCACATAGTTGAATATATCAACAAAGATATATTGTTCCTTATTACTGTCAAGCAGTATTGTTTTCCCGTTTACCACTACACTTATTCCACTATTCTCATTTATTACATTATCCTCATTTATTCTATTTTCCTCAATCAAAGTCTTCTTACTTAAAGACTTCTCACTTGAAAGATCAAACCCGAATGAATCCTCCTTTGCCAAGTATTCATTGACTGTGACTTCTTCTATTGAATCCTTGCTTGTATCCTCTATTGGAATATACTCGATATGTACTGCATCACCATCACATATCCTCTCTGTCAGAGACACAGGAGCATTATTTATAAATACCCTTATATCTGTTTCAATTCCTCCCTGTTGCCTGTTAATTTCTGTAATCTCTTTAACAATATCATGTACAAAGAGTTCTGCATCCTTTCCATCTTTTGCAGGTTTTATAATTATATTGTCACCAGGCATAATACCGGTATCAATGTTCGCAATTTCGTTGTTTACAAATATTTCTGCCGCTTTTCCATGTTCTCCTCTGATTACCCTGGAGACGCCATCAAGAGTAAACCTCAGACTTTTACCTCTTTTCCCGATAAGCTGATCCGGATTAAAGCCTGAAAACATTAATGCGTCAGCAACCTTAAGCAATTTAGTATTAAAAAGCTTAACTTTTCTTCCGTTAACCGTTACAGTAAAAAAATTGCTCCCCTTTTGCATTTGTGCAGTTACAGCAATACCAACAGGTGTTATTGAATCGGGACCTGATAATTTTTTACCTGAAACCTTTAAATTCTGTATGATGCTTCTTCCTCTTACTGCAACCCGCTCCTCAGGCAGCCCTAAATTTTCCGCAATAAACCTTGCAAGCCAGGGTATCTGACTTCCACCGCCTACCAGAAATACTGCATTAGGAGATTTACCGTTATATTCAATAATCTTTTGCGAAATAGTATCTGCAAGCAATTTTACGACAGGCTGTACAATCTTGCCGACTTCATCCTTTGTCACTTTTCGCTTGTTGCCCATAATATCAGCAAATGTAATAGAGTCTTTTTTAGTCGTGAGGAATAGTTTTATCTTTTCTCCGGTATTGAAATCAACCAGGTAGTGCCTGCATATCTCTTCAGTAATTTCATCACCTGCAATAGGGGTCATTGAATATGCAACAACACTGCCATCCCTGGTCAATGCTATATCTGAAGTACCTGCTCCAATATCCACCAGTGCAAGGTTAAGCAGCCTCAAGCTATTTGGTATAGCTACATTTATCGCAGCAATAGGTTCAAGAGTAAGGCTTGAAACTTCAAGTCCCACTCTTTTCATTACAGCATGCAGACTGTCTACAACTACCTGTGGGAGAAACGTTGCAAGTATTTCAACACCTACTTTATTTCCTTTATGCCCCACAAGGCTTGTCATAACATATTCATTAAGAAAATAATTAATTACGCTATATCCAACACAATAAAACCGGTTATTATCTTTACCGGTTGTTTCCAGGTCCAGCTTTTCCTGAGCTTTCTGAATTGCTTCAATTTCAAGAGCACCTATTAAATTATAATCTATTTCCCTGCTGTTATCTATATCTTTTTCCAGTTTTACTTTACATGTATTTAAAGATCTACCTGCAGCGGCAATTGCTACCTTAACCAGTGGAACACCGATTTCTTTCTCCAGTTTTTCTTTTATCTGTCTCACAGCATCAGCTACGCTATCTATGTCGTGTATCTGTCCGTCAAACATAACTCTTCTCTTATGCTCGATAATCTCCAGAGAAATAATTTTAAATTCATCCGCTTCCTGTATCCCTACAATTCCTATTACTGTTCTTGTTCCAATATCCAGTGCAAATATTAATTCGTCAGGATTATATATATTTTCTTTTTCTTTGATTTTAACATTCCCGTCTCTTGCGGGCATAACAACACCTCACTCTTCATCTGCAGCTACAAATATATTTACCCCATGCCCACAATGCCCTATAGTCCATTTACAATTCATAATTTGCAACCCTTAATATAAATATATAAGTATAAGTTCGACAGCATATTATTAATTCCTTCTTTTTTTGCATTAATTGATAATCAATAACTGTCATTAGCCCTATTTTCATTTGTTCATGTTAATTTTCTTCCAACGTAAGACTTCTTCCATAGTCGCAATACTGTCTGATGGGACATTCGCCACATTTGGGCTTTCTTGCATTACATATGGCTCTTCCATGGTAAACAAGCTGGTGGCAAAATTTGCTCCAGTTTTCTCTTGGCACAATCTCCATAAGATCATACTCAATTTTTTCAGGGTCATCATTTTTAGTAAAGCCAATTCTTTGAGAAAGCCTTTTAGCATGAGTGTCAACTACAATGCCCGGAACTCCAAATATATCCCCTAAAATAAGGTTTGCAGTTTTGCGTCCAACTCCGGGCAGTTTAAGCAGTTGTTCCATGGTATCCGGAACCTTTCCTCCGTAATCTTTTATTATCATTTTGCAGCAGTTGATAATGTTGCGGGCTTTATTACGGAAAAAACCCGTAGGCCTGATATCCTGCTCCAATTCTGTAATATCGGCATTGGCAAAATCATATACATTTCTATATTTCTTGAAAAGAGTTTCTGTCACTATGTTCACACGCTCATCAGTGCATTGAGCTGCCAGTTGCGTTGCGATAAGAAGCTGAAGCGGATCAGAATATTTTAAAGTACATTCTGCATCATCATAAAGCTTATCAAAAACTTTTATAATTTCCGCGGCTTTCTGTTTGTTGTCCATTTTCCTTCTCCTCTATGCAAAACTCAGCTTTCTATACTCTTTTTCTTATTGCTCTTTCATATAATTCAATATATTTTTTTGCAGGCTTACTCCATGAAAAATCAAGAGTTAAAGCCCGTCTAACCAGGCTTGCCCATGTGTCAGGACTTTCATTATACAGCTTTAATGCCCGCTTAATTGCGTCGAACATTTCATCTGAAGAGAATTCATAAAAAACAAAACCGTTTCCATTAACATTGTCAGCATTATAATCCACAATAGTATCAGCAAGCCCTCCTGTAGCGCGGACTATAGGAATAGTCCCATACCTTAGGCTGATTATTTGTCCCAAACCACAGGGCTCAAATCTGGAAGGCATGAGGAACATATCACATCCGGCATATATTCTTTGTGCCAAGTCAGTATTAAAACCTATATACACTCCAACTTTTTCAGGATATGAAATCTTTGCGTTTTTAAATGAAGTTTCGTAGTGTTCGTCTCCCGTTCCCAGAAGGACAAATTGTATATCCTCTTTCATCAAATCTTCAAATTTATCCAGCAAGAGTTCAAGCCCTTTTTGCTCAGAAAGTCTTGAAACAAGTCCTATAACCGGCACATCTTTTACAGGAAGTCCCAGTTCTCTTTGGAGAGCATATTTATTATCTTTCTTCAATTTATAACTTTGCGAATTATAGTTTCTGTATATTCTCGGATCCTTCTCCGGATCAAATTCCTTATAACTGATCCCGTTTACAATTCCAAACAGATCATCCGACCTTTTCTTAAGAATTCCCTCCATTTTTTCTCCATAGCGTTCTGTCTGTATTTCTTTTGCATATTCATTGCTAACTGTATTGATGATGTCTGCATACACAAGTCCGGCTTTCATAAAACTGAACATTCCGTAGAACTCTACTTTCTCAGAATTGAATATTTCGTACCCAATGTTAAAAAGGCTTAAGACATCACCTGAAAAGTTTCCCTGGTATTCAAGGTTGTGTATGGTATATATCGTTGCCATATCCCTGTAAAACGCATTATCCCTGTACACTTCATTTAAAAGCATACATATTGGGCCGGTATGCCAATCATTGCAGTGTATTATATCCGGCTTAAAATTAATCCGCGGCAGCATTTCCAAAGCCGCTTTACAAAGAAATGCAAACCTTTCTGCGTCATCAAAATAGCAGTATATACCCGGCCTGTCGTAATAATTATAGCTGTCAATAAAATAAACAGGTACGCTTATTTCCCCATCCTTAGATTCATTATTGGGTATCTCTTTTCTTACAACACATGTTTCCTTTTTACTGCCTATTTGAACTGCAAAGTCAGTTACATATTCCATATCACTGTTTATCATCTTATACCTTGGCATTACCACTCTTACATCTACGCCCATCAAAGCAAGTTCTTTCGGCAGAGCAGCCGCTACATCTGCTAGTCCTCCCGTTTTTGCAAAAGGAGCTACTTCCGCTGAAACAAAAAGAACTTTTATTCTATTCTCACCAGCCATTATTTACCTCCATAAAAAATATAATATCCGTTAACATAAAATACTTACATTATTAAACGCAATTAAATGCATACACTATAAAATGTATACACTAAAATATGCATACACTTAATTATTATTGAATAAAATTATACCATATATTAATTGATTTCAAACCTTTTATCCGGAAGTAGCAGTTTTCCAGTTATTCATTTCTATATTGTCTTTCATTATTTCAATAAACAGATCGGTGATTTCAGGATCGAATTGCGTTCCTTTACACTTTTTTATTTCATTAAGTGCTTCTTTTACAGACATTGCCTTTCTGTAAGGCCTGCTGCTCGTCATTGCATCAAAAGCATCAGCAATGCACAATATTCTTCCGTATATGCTTATCTCATTGCCTTTAAGTCCATAGGGATAACCGGTTCCATCGTACCTCTCATGATGCTGTATTATAGCATCCAGACTATTCTTCAAGAATTTTACATCTTTCAAAATATTATATGAAATGATCGGATGTTTTCTAATTTCATCATATTCGGCAGTTGTCAATCTACCCGTTTTGTTCAGAATAGAAGCTCTGATACCTATTTTCCCAATATCATGCAATATCGCTGCGTATTCAAGCATTTGTACCTCAGCTTCACTATAATTCAAACTTCTGGCAATTTCACAGCAAATTTCCTTTACCCTCTGACAATGTTCCATTGTATAAGCATCTTTTGCCTGTATGGAATTGGCTAGAGCTGTTACAGTCTGCATGTATCCCGTCTGAATATCTTTATAATATTTTGTCAATTGATCATTTTTTTCTTTTAACTCATTCTTTGCTTTATTTAATTCCTTAATATAACTGTTGAGCTTTTCATTCACAGCTGCAGTTTCTTCGTAAAGAGACTCTATCTCTTGCTTTTGCATGTAAGTATCCATAAACAGTTCTGCATTGCTTATTGCGATTGCTGCGTAACTTACGAGGCTCTCCATAAACTGAAGATTTACTTTTTGAAAAGCCTCTGGTTTTCCGGTTTCAATAAAAATAACTCCCACAAGCTCACCTGACACATTCATCGGAATTGACATTTTATCTCCGTAACATCCCCGGTTACTTATGTATGTGTTGATTTTTTTAATAATTTGCCCTTTTCTGAAGCTTTTCATGACAGATGTAACTTCATCGTATATATTACCTACCTCATCAAAAGTAACATCGCCATACTCATATCTGCACACCAGTTTCTCAATTTCCTTGTCATACAGGCAGATAAAGTATCTGTCACAATCGGTAAATTTGCTGAACACTTTATACAGATACTCAACTAATACAGAAATTTCAAAAGTTGATGTTATAATTTCGGCCACATTCCTTATAATTTCTAGCTCCTCACTTTTTTGCCTCAGCTCTTCCTTTATTTTTTCTATTTCATGATCCGTTCCTATTCCACAAACATTTTCTTTTTTGCTTAGTCTAATAACTTTTTTTTGGAAAAGTGTACTTTGTAATATTAAATCCAATAAGCAACCACCCAATATGCATAATATTGAATAATTAAGCAAACTTATATTGGAGGTATGCCAATATAATGTCATGCACAAAAGAATCGCAAAAAAAAGAAGGCATTTTGATATACATATGACTGCAAAAGTCTTTTTCATCAGGTATCCTCCATGATGGTTTTATACAATTTTTGAATACTTTATATTACTATAAAATTATATATTCTACATTTTTTTCAAAATTCCTCTAAAATTTTATCGTTTAATACATTTTAGTGCATATTTATAATATCACTTCATGCCCAATAAATAAAACGGACAGTTAAACTGCCCGTTCTAATTGCATTTAGTAATTATTATTTATAGCTGCTTTACTTTTCTTCAGATAATGTCACATTTAAAGTAATTGTTTCTCCATCACGGTAAATTTCAACCTTAACTGTATCACCAGGTTTGAACTTGTTTTTCAACTCATTCAACTCTGCTACCGTCTTTACAGCTTTACCGTCAAACTTGGTAATAATGTCTCCTCTTTGGATACCGGCCTTATATGCTCCGGAGAACGGAGTTACCTGTGCTACAAGTAGCCCAACAGGAGCGTTATAGTATTTTGCTGCCTTTTCATCATAGCTGGAGTCTACGCTTATGCCCAGGAAGGGCCTTCCTTTGACATAGTTATATTCCATCAGGTCATTTACAATATCTTTTACGATGTTTATTGGTATTGCAAAACCTAATCCTTCAAATTCCTCAGCGACAATCTTTATACTGTTGACGCCAATAACCTGTCCCTTTGAATTCAACAAAGCACCGCCGCTATTACCTGGGTTAATTGCAGCATCAGTCTGTATCAGTGTGTATTTATCACCGTTCTCACTTACTATAGTTCTGTTGAGACCGCTTATGATTCCGGCAGTGACAGAACCCATATATTCCAATCCTCCGGGGTTTCCTATAGCAATTGCCAGTTCGCCCACCTTTAGTTTGTCAGAGTCTCCCAATTCTGCAACCGGCAAATTGTTGCCGTCAATTTTTAATACAGCAAGATCGGTTCTGGAATCAGTCCCAACTACCTCAGCTTTATACGGTTTATCCATGTCATCCATAAGGAAAACTTCAATTTTTGCGTTGGAAAGAATCTTTCCGTACATGTCGAGTGCCTTCTGAATTACGTGATAGTTGGTAACAACATATCCGTCACTCTTTATAATTATACCGGAACCTTCTCCTGTTCCTTCAGTTTCACCAAAAAAGAAGCTGGTAGTTTTTGCTGTTACTCTTATTCCTACAATAGCAGGACTTGCCTTCTCTGCAACTTTAGTAATTACACTTTCATATGAAGTGCCGAGCTCATTTCCTATATAGGTTGCTCCAGCACCGGAATTGCTGCTATTGTTGCTTTCAGCTACCTTTTCTTCCCCATTGGTGTTTTCACTGTCCTCAGTTAAACTGTCAGTTTCACCATTGTTCTTAAGTATATTTCCAACGTATTTATTGACAGTTGGCTTTATTGCAGGTGCTACAAACTGAAAAGCTGCAAAAACTACGCTTCCGCCCAGTATAGAACTAATAAGCGCCACTATTATCATTTGTGTGAGAATACCGGGCCTTTTCTTATTCTTTGGTTTCTTATAGCTTTCAGTATAAAATGATGTTGAGTACTTAAATCCCGATCCGTTGTCATCACTTAAATAGTAATTGTTATTATTGTAATAATTGTTTTCTGATTCAAAATTATTTGATTGGTTGTTGAAAAAATCATCCATACACTTACTCCCCTCCCGTTATTCTTATGTTAATGGCATTTCCTTTCCTTTTATGAAATGCCACATTTCTCATTTTCTATTTAAATAATACCCAAGCAATTTTACGAAAATATGAATAAAGTGTTAATTTTGAAACTGCACACATTTTCATCTTTGTTTAAGCAAAGCATATAAATATTAAATCTACTTGCTGTGACATCATTTCTAAAGCAGGAGTTACGAGCTTAACAGCTAATTATAAACAGGCTCTGAAACTCTCTGCAATGCTATCTTATTGCCTAGCACAACAAATTAAATTAATTCGCCGCTCTTTTAAGTGTAAATGTAAATTTAGAACCTTTTCCCAGTTCGCTTTCCACCCAAATCTTTTGACCGTGTTCATTGATTATATTCTTAATTATTGCCAAGCCAAGCCCGGTTCCACTTTTTTCTCTGCTTCTTGACTTATCCGACTTGTAAAACCTTTCCCATATCAGGTCAATTTCTTCACTGCTTATGCCAATTCCATTGTCCTCAACTGAAACTAAAACCTTGTCCTTTTGATATGAAGTAAGTATTTTTATTCTTCCTCCTTGTGGAGTAAATTTCAATGCATTATGGATAAGGTTGTAAATTACTCTTTCAATTGCATCAGAATCTGCATCCACATACATCTCTTCCGTTTCAAAAACCGCTTCAATTTGAATCTCTTTTTTTACAATCATATTCTCAAATTTTATTATACACCTTCTAATTAGTTCATTTATATTAAAAGTCTTGATATTAAGGCTTATTTCACCTGATTCCATCTTGGCAAGATCAAGCAGATCATTTACAAGCCTGTTCAACCTATCAGTTTCATCCCGTACAATAATAAGATATTCTTTCTGTTTCTCAGGCGGTATTATACCATCAAGTATTCCGTCAATAAATCCTCTTATTGAAGTCATCGGGGTCCTCAGCTCATGGGAGACATTTGCAATAAAACCTCTTCTCATATTCTCAAGATTTTCAAGAGCGACTACCATGTGGTTGAAGCTGTCTGCCAACTGTCCGATTTCATCATTAGAGCGTATATTAAGCTTTTTGCTAAATTCCCCGCCTGCAACAACCTTTGCTGCATTATTTATTTGTTTTAACGGCCTGGACAATCTCAGAGAAAAAACATATACAATAATTACTGAAACGGCAGAAGCAGCAAGGGATGAGAACAGGAAAAGCCGAAAAACGGCAGATCTGGCTCTCATAACCTCAGGTACAGGAGTATGCATGAATACTGCCGCTATTATATCCTTATCACCGTTACTGTCTACATACTCAAACGGTACCTGTACAGTAAGCCATGATTCATTTGATCCGAAAAATCCGTAAAAATTACCTATTTCTTTTATAGTACCCTGCCCGCTCATAACTTTTTTATATTGTCTCTCATCGGGAAGTTTCATATAACCTGTCTCGTCCATATATTGCTTCTTTGTACTGTCAGACATTTCAGGTGTAGACATGTAAATGTGCCCTGTCTTATCCACTATCCAAATTATTGAATTTGTGTATTCACTCATACTCTCAAGAATATGTTCAAAATACAACCGGACAATAATATTATTTCTGTTTTCCAGGTAACTCTGGAAAGAATTGTTTACTATTGCGGCAGCCTTTTCAAGGTTAGTTGTCTTTTCATTTGTAACAAAGTTATCAAGAAAAAAATAAAGCATTCCCCCGGTTATTAAAAAGCCTACTAAAAGAACAGCAATAAACATTATAACCATTTTGCTGAAAATTGTTCTAAACATTACTTCACCTCAAACTTATAACCGACTCCCCATACTGTTTTCAGCTGCCAGTTCTGGTTTTGCGGTTCAAGCTTTTCTCTTAGCCTTTTTATATGTACGTCCACTGTTCTGGAGTCTCCATAAAAATCATACCCCCAGACATGCTCAAGGAGCTGCTCCCTGGTAAAAACCTTGTTAGGGTTTGATGCCAGAAAGAACAGAAGCTCTAATTCCTTAGGAGGAAGATCCAGTTCTTTTCCATTGAATTTTACAACATAATTTGAACGGTTTATAACAAGGTTCGGATATACTATCTCCTGTGTTCCGATGTCCTTGTGTTCGTATCTGCGAAGCACGGCTTTTACCCTCGCTACAAGCTCCTTTGCATCAAAAGGTTTTACCATATAATCATCTGCACCCAGCTCAAGGCCAAGCACCTTGTCAAAGGTTTCTCCTTTGGCAGTAAGCATTATTATGGGAATATTGCTTATCTTTCTGATTTCCCTGCAAACATGCCAGCCATCAGCTCCCGGCAGCATTATATCCAATATAACTATATTTGGCGCAAACAACGAGAAAGAGTCAATAGCTTTTATTCCGTTATGAACTGTCATGACTTCATAACCTTCTTTTTCAAAATACAAGCGTATTAACTCACATATATTAACGTCATCATCAATAACAAGTACTTTTGTCTTTGCAGAGTTCATATAAATCACCAACCTTTTATATTTTATAATATCACTTCCTGCATTAATAAACAACTGTGTTTAAATTCACATAACCTGTTTCTGCAGCTTTTGCATTGCGATATGTGCTAAAATAATATATAATTTAACTGCTGTGCTGGCATGTCGATAGCAGGAGTTAGCACAATAAGCTGATTTAACTGCCGTGTTGGATAATTGATAAAAGGCTCAGCGTAATAATATGTTTATGGTTTTCAGAAAGGATAGATGATATATATGCGACTTGGAATAGTAGGACTGCCAAATGTAGGTAAGAGTACATTGTTTAATGCAATCACCAAGGCAGGTGCCGAATGTGCAAACTACCCGTTTTGCACCATAGAACCTAATGTAGGTATAGTTGCCGTTCCGGACGAAAGATTGGAGAAACTTGCAGAAATGTACAAACCTGAAAAGGTCACACCTACAACAATAGAATTTGTGGATATTGCCGGGCTTGTAAAAGGTGCGAGCAAAGGTGAGGGTCTGGGAAACAAGTTTCTTTCACACATACGTGAGGTTGACGCGATAGTACATGTAGTAAGATGCTTTGAGGACAGCAATATAGTACATGTAGAAGGTTCAATTGGACCCAAAAGAGATATAGAAACAATTAACCTTGAACTTATATTTGCTGATTTGGAAGTTATGGAAAGGCGCATTGACAGAACTAAAAAGATGCTTAAATCCGGAGATAAGAAGTTTCAGGTAGAATTGGATCTGTATGAAATGATAAGGGATAACCTTGAGAAAGGAATTCCCGTCCGCGCGCTGAAATTTAACGAGGAAGAAAAGAAACTGGTGGATCAGCTTTTCCTTCTCACTTCCAAGCCTGTATTGTATGCTGCAAATATTTCTGAAAATGATTTGGGAAACGAGGACAGCAATCCTTATATTGCCGAGCTCAAATCTATTGCAGAAGCTGAAGGCTCCGAAGTAATGGTAATATGTGCTAAAATTGAAGAAGAGATAGCTCAGCTTGATGAAGATGAAAGAAAAGCATTTCTTGAGGAACTGGGAATGGCTGAGTCAGGTCTTGACAGACTGATAAAAGCAAGTTACAAATTACTTGGTCTTATAAGCTTTCTGACTGCAGGTCCTACTGAAGTACGGGCATGGACAATTACTAAAGGTACAAAAGCCCCACAGGCAGCAGGTAAAATACACAGTGACTTTGAGAGAGGCTTTATAAGGGCTGAAATTGTTGCATATGACGATCTTATGGCGTGCGGCTCCTATAGTGTGGCCAAAGAAAAGGGCCTTGTACGTTCTGAAGGTAAAGATTATGTAATGAAAGACGGAGATGTAACACTGTTCAGATTTAATGTATAATTAGATTTAATAATATTTTTTAAATAAGGTTTAATGAATAATTGGACTTAATATATAATTAGATTTACTGTATGAGATTAATGTATGAGGATTTGGAAACAGAGACTGGAGATTAGTGGTATACACGGTCTTCAGCCTCTGAATTGTATCTCACGTATTTATATCTGAAATTTTCTGAGATAATACATCAATTTCATTGTTGTTGAGAATTTTGCTCAGGTCAATAATTGTAACCAGTATATCATCCTTTTTACCTATACACTTCAGGTAATAGTTTGTTTTATTCCTAAGGACATCCGGCACATCTTCAATTTCTTCATCGGTAAACTTTGTAATTTCCATAACATCGTTAACAGTAAAACCTACTAACTGCTCTTCGATAGCCGTTACAAGTATCTTTGTCTTCGATGTAATTTCTGATTTGCCAAGTCCGAACCGGCTATTCAGATTGATAATCGGAACCACCCGTCCTCTTAAATTAATAGCTCCCTCTATAAACTCCGGCACATCAGGAATTTTAGAGACTTCCGTATATTTTTTTATTTCTTTCACCTGTGACGTGTCGGCTCCGCAAATTTGATCATTAAGCCGGAATATTATAGCCTGCATCTCATTCATTACACCATACCTCCACATAAACTATGATAATAGCACCTGCAAAAAAACTCAAAAATTATCCCTATATATCTATATAATATCATATAGGAGTAATTTTTTGCAAATTCTTGTTAATTTATAGTACAACAGGCTGAATTATTAACTCTAGATTTCTAAAGCATTAGCTCCAGATTTCTAAAGAATTTGACTCTTATGTTAACTTGTTGTATCGGCATTTCGATATCACAACAATTCTTTTCTCAGCTCTTCAGCTGATTTTGGAGAGAGGTATCCAAAAGGAACATCAAATACCGTACATGCTCCTCTCCTACCTTCCTTCCACAGCCTATAAACAGCCCGTGCATAAGCCACAAGTACACTTGCGGTAAATTCAGGATTACTGCCCAATTCCAGCTTAAACTCAACAATTTGCTTTGTATTTTCACCAGTAGTGCCTGTTCTTATCACAATTCCCCCATGCGGCATAGCAGAATGGTTTGCTTTCAGTTCTTCTTCAGTAATAAAGTTTACTGTGGTTTCATAATCGGCAAAATAGTTAGGCATATTCTTGATATCATTTTCAATTTGTTTCAGGTCCGCACCTTCTTCAGGCACAACATAGCAAATGCGTTCATGTTTCTGTCTTGTGGAAAGCTGAGGGTTTTCACCGGAACGAACTCTGTTCAGAGCCTCTTCTATTGGAACTGTATACTGGATGCCATTCTTTACACCCTTCACTCTTCTGATAGCATCTGAATGTCCCTGGCTTACGCCTTTGCCCCAAAATGTATAACTATTACCTACAGGCAATATAGCCTCACCTAACAGCCGGTTCAATGAAAATAGTCCTGGATCCCATCCAGTGGATATTAAACTCAGGTTGCCATTTTTTTGTGCAGCTTCATCTATCTTGCTGAAATATTCAGGTATTTTTGCATGGGTATCAAAGCTGTCTACGGTATTAAACATTGCCGAAATCACCGGACCTTGCTCCGGAAGATCCGTAGCTGAACCACTGCAAAGTATCATTACGTCAATTGTACCCTTGTATTTTTCAATATCTGACATTGAAACAGCAGAAGCTTTGGTATCTATTCCTTTAGGGTCTCTTCTTGTAAATACTGCTACTAACTCCATATCCGGATTTTGCATAACAGCCTTTTCAACACTGCGTCCAATGTTTCCATAACCTACAATTCCAATTTTAATTTTACTATCCATATAGTTTCCCCCATTTATGCAAGAATCTAAATTGCAGATGGTTAATCACTGCATATACAATCATTAATATTACCATAAAAATCAAAAAGCGTACAGGGTAGTTCTACAGCCTTGAATTTATTATTGACAATGCAATATGTCTCATGTTAATATTTATAAAAATTAGAATAAGTAAAATTTGTTTTTGGAGTTAAACTAATAAATAAGAATTAACTGATGAAATAAAAACAGACTGATAAAGATTTTATATAATAAAGGCAATGATGAGGAAAAGTAGGTTGTTCCATACTGCAAAGCGATCCGGGGACGGTGAAAGCCCGGACTGGAAGGTTCAATTGAAGTTCTCCTCTGAGCTGTCTGCTGAAAGTATATGAAAGTATATTCATAGAAAATATATTCATATAAGTAGGCAGAACCGGAGCTTCCGCCGTTAAAAGGAAGGATGTATCGGTTGATTTAAACCCGTACATTGAATGAGTGGGCTTTTGCCAAAACAGGGTGGTACCGCGTGGAACATTGCTCCCCGTCCCAGTATATGGGATGGGGAGTTTTTAATTGCAGTCCAAAAGACTATAGCAAACACTTAAAAGGATAATTGACAATCAGATAAAAACACTGGAAATAAAGCCGCAATATCGAAGGCGGCAAGAAAATTATCAAGAATTTGACAGGAGGGTCTTATTATGATTGTAGTAATGAGTCGTAATGCCACAAAAGAAGAAATAAACAATGTAGAGAAAAAACTTTCAGAACTGGGTTTTAGCACACACCCTATATATGGTGAAGTAAAAACTGTAATCGGTGCCATAGGTGACAAAAGATATCTCAATACCCATGAAATAACTTCCATGCCTGGGGTTGAATGTCTGGTTCCTATAATGAAACCTTACAAGCTTGCCAGCCGCGAATTACAACAGAATAACACAATTATTGATGTGGGTGGCGTAAAAATCGGTGGTAGCAATATTGTGGTTATGGCAGGACCATGCGCTATAGAATCCGCCGATACTTTTCTGGAAACTGCGGTAAAAGTAAAGGAAGCAGGAGCTAGAATACTTCGCGGCGGAGCCTTCAAACCAAGAACTTCTCCCTACTCTTTCCAGGGGCTTGAAGAAGACGGGCTGAAAATACTGGCAGAAGCCAGGGAAGTTACAGGATTAAAAATTGTAACTGAAGTTGTGGACACACGCGACGTTGAACTTGTTAATTCTTATGCGGATATACTGCAAATAGGCGCCAGAAATATGCAAAACTTCAGGCTTCTTCGGGAAGCAGGGATGACTACAAAGCCGGTACTTCTTAAAAGAGGTCTTTCCGCTACGATAGAAGAATGGCTGATGGCAGCAGAATATATACTTGCTGCCGGCAATCCAAACGTTATTCTTTGTGAACGCGGAATCAGGACATATGAAACCGCAACAAGAAATACAATTGATATGAGTGCCATACCTGTAATCAAGGAGCTTTCCCACCTGCCCATCGTAGTTGATCCCAGTCATGCCACAGGGATGTGGAAGTATGTGGGGGCTCTTGCAAAAGGTGCCGTTGCTACCGGTGCTGACGGGCTGATTATTGAAGTGCACTCAAACCCTGCCTCCGCTCTCAGCGACGGTCCACAGTCCCTGCGTCCCGAAAAATTCGCGCAGCTCATGAAGGAGCTTCAGGCTGTTGCTGCCGCAGTCGGCAGAAATATATAAATACCGGTAGAAATATGTAAATATCGTAAAAAGCATATAATAAAAGCAGAATTTGAGTATTATATACAAATGACTTTTATGCATCAAACAAATGGTTTTTACATTACAATATGGCAATCAATATAATAATACGGCGGCTTAATAAATACTCTATAGGCCTTTTTTCCTAAAAAAATAGGACTCTCAAGGCTAAAATTAAGCCGCTTTTTCAGTTAACAATAATGCGATTATTTTATATAATATTCTTGTAAGACAAATACTGTTTTTTATTTGCTTATTGTGAGATGTGATTAATGTAATGAAATAATATAACTCCTGCTATAAAATATATACAAATAACATCTGGGAAAATTGGAGGATGCCGGAATGAATGTCGTAAGAATTAATTGCTCTATATGCGGGCGTTTTTTTGAATCTAATGGTTATATCTTAATGTGTCCCTTGTGCTACCAAAAGGATAAGAACGACTTTGAAAGAATACGGCAGTATCTTCGTGAGCACCCCCATGCAAAAGTATTTCAGGTCTCAACTGATTTAGAACTGCCTGTTTCACAAATAAAGAGATATTTGAGAGAAGAAAGGCTGGAAATAGTAGAGAAAGACAACCTTTTCCTAAAATGCGAAGCTTGCGGCAAATCAATACGCAGTGGAGTTTATTGTGACGAGTGCTCAAGAAAATACGACAATAACATTAAGTCCGTTTACTCCGGAAGTACAAGCACGAACAAAAGCACAAGCCAGCAAATTAGGTACCTTCCAGGCCGCTAATTTGCTTATGGCATATATATTGATGTCATTTATAAATTTTTTTATATATGGCTCGATAATTCTTAACCCTTTTTAAATATCTTTCAGTCTCCTTGAATGGAATTTTGTCCAGATCTGCGCCTGAAGAACTGTATTTAGTGTCTTTCAGCCACGCGTTGACATTTCCACTTCCTCCGTTATATGCTGCAATAGCCAGATCTTCATTATTGTTGAATTCATTAAGTAATGCGTTTATATACCAGCAGCCAATTTTTATGTTTATCTCCGGATCATAGAGGTCAGTAGTTTCGAAGTCTTCAATATTGAGGCATTCTGCTCCCCATTTGCCGGTTTTTTCGGTAATTTGCATTAACCCCATGGCATTCTTGTGAGATTTCGCATTTGGATCAAAATCACTCTCAGCCTTAATAATCGCAAATACAAGATATGGATCAATTTTATTTTCATTAGAGTATTTAATAATCAAATCACTGTATTTTAAAGGAAAAATTATTTTTGCTATATTATTTATTAAAACTGCAATCACCAGCAATAAAAAAACTATAAGTAAAGCAGTTTTTATCTTACCAAAACGAACATGATGCAATCATATCACCTTATACCCTTTATTTTAACAAACAATTTCGCTACTGTATTTTCCAGCTCTTCAATGCTGCCTTCATTAACAATAACTTCATCAGCAAGTCGTATGTACGCTTCATCGCTTAGCTGCGAATCAATTCTCTTCTCTGCATCCTCCCGTGAAAGTCCGTTTCTTTCCATTATTCTTGATATTCTGATTTCCCGGTTTGCAGTAACAACCCATATCTCATCAGACTGATCAATAAATCCATGTTCTATAGGTATCGGCGCATCAATCACTATTATATCCGCAGCATTATCAGCTCTATAGTAACTGACTGCTTTGACGATTTCTTCGGCTATATAACCATGAGTAATTTTATTAAGAGCCTCCAGCTTTTCAGATTTATTGAAAACAATTTCTGCAAGTTTTTTCCTGTTTAGTTCTCCATCTGAATCAAGTACTTCATTACCAAAAAAATTTACTATGTCCTCCAGAGGCTTTCCACCTTTAACTGCAATTTTTCTGGCTATTTTATCAGCATCCACTATCTTTGCACCAAGATCCTTTAATATCCTGGATACAGTGCTTTTCCCACTTCCTATACCACCCGTTACTCCAATGACCTTCACATAAACCATCCCTTATACATTCATTTATTTTGTCTCATACCAGCTCTTGCCTGATTTTATGTCAATATTTAATGGAACCTTTAAGTTTACAGCATTCTCCATGCATTCCTTCAGAATTTCTTCAACAGATTCCTTTTCGTCCGCAAAAGTCTCAACAATTAATTCATCATGCACCTGAAGTATCAGTCTGGATCTCAATTTTCTTTCTTTTAAAGCCCTGTATACTTTCACCATTGCTATTTTTATAACATCCGCCGCACTTCCCTGTATAGGCGTATTCATAGCAATCCGCTCTCCGAAGGCTCTGATGTTGTAGTTAGTTGATTTCAACTCCGGAAGGTATCTTCTTCTGTTAAAAATCGTAGTCACATAACCATTCTTTTTGCCCTGTTCCACAATATCATGCATATACTGCCTTACACCCGGATATTTATCCAGGTAGCCATCAATATAACGCTTTGCCTCTTTTCTGGATATTCCAAGATCCTTTGAAAGGCTGAACTCACCTATTCCGTAAACAATGCCAAAATTAACGGCCTTTGCCTTGGATCTCATCAGAGGAGTTACACTGTCCGCCGGTACTCCAAAAACTCTTGAAGCCGTAGTGGTATGAATGTCTTCATTATTTTTAAAGGCTTCAATCATGTTTTCGTCTCCGGTAATATGCGCAAGAATTCGCAGCTCAATCTGAGAATAATCCGCATCTGTCAGTATAAAATTATTGTCTTCTGCGACAAATACCTTTCTTATCTTTCGTCCCATTTCAAGTTTGACGGGAATGTTCTGCAAATTTGGCTCGGTGCTGCTTATTCTTCCGGTAGCGGTTACAGTCTGATTAAAACTTGAATGAATTCTGCCAGTTGAGGGATTTACAACATTTAACAGCCCTTCCGCATAAGTAGATTTTAATTTGACCAGCTGCCTGTACTCCAATATTTTTGATACTATTTCATGCCTGCTTGAAAGCTGGTCCAATACTTCGGCATCAGTTGAATATCCGGTTCTTGTTTTTTTAATAACAGGAAGTCCAAGTTTTTCAAACAAAATAACCCCTAGCTGTTTAGGTGAATTAATATTAAACTCTTCACCGGCCATGCTATATATTTCTTCAGTAATTATATTTATCCTTTCTTCAAGTTCATATGAATACTCCTTTAATTCATCTATATTCACTTTAAAACCCCAGTATTCCATTTCAGAAAGGACTTCTATCAAAGGAAGCTCAATTTCATAGTATAATTTTTTCTGGCCGTTGGCTTCCAGGATACTATCAAGTTTCTCCTTCAAATTAAATACCGCAACAGCGTGAAGACCGGCAGTATCTGAAAGCTTTTCAACGGGAATTTGTCCAAAAGGAACGAAGTTTTTGCCCTTCCCGGACAGATGCTCTATTGCTTCAAGGTCCATATTCAAATACTCGTTTGCAAGCTGTGATACAGTATAAGTACTCCTTGAAGGGTCTATGATATACGCTGCAATCATGGAATCAAAAGCCAGGCCATTCAGCCTTATCCCCTTTGTCCTGAGGTAAGTTATCAGATTTTTTATATCGTGGCCATATTTAGATATTGCAGCATCCTCCAAAATATTTTTCATTTCTGATAAAAACTCATCTTCATGGATGCTGCCACATAAATGTACATAATATGTATTTTCGCTTCCCCATGACAATGCCATTCCAACCAGTTTATTTGAGAAGCTGTCCACTTTATCCATCAAATAAAAAACTGAACAACTGCCGGCTTTGGTAATTCCCTCTATCACAGATTTAACATCTTCCAGGTTCTTAACACATTCAACACTTGACAGGCTTGAAACAGCAACTTTTCTTTCTCCGAGCCCGTACTTCTCAATAAAGCTTTTAAATTCCAACCTTGTAAATATTTTATATAATTTATCACTGTCAAAGGGTTTGCGTCTGTATTCTTCCATATTGGAAATGCATGGTATGTTCCTTTCAATAGTGGCAAGCTTTTTGCTCATAAAGGCAAGTTCTTTGTTATCCTCAAGCTTTTGCCTGACACTTTTTCTTTCTACCTCATCTATACGTTCATAAAGGTTCTCGACACTGCCAAACTGCTTTATAAGGCTCAAAGCCGTCTTTTCACCTATTCCGGGAACTCCCGGAATATTGTCGGACTGGTCTCCCATAAGTCCTTTTACATCTATAAACTGCTCAGGAAGGATACCATACTTTTCTACAAAAGCATTGTAATCATATTCATCAGTCTGGTTTTTCCCACCTTTTGTTGTAGGAATTTTTACCCTGGTATGGGAAGATACAAGTTGAAGGGCATCCCTGTCACCCGTGATGATAATAACTTGCATACCTTCCTTTTCCGCACACAATGAGAGGGAACCAAGTATATCATCTGCTTCATACCCTTCTATCTCCAGCCTTTTTATGTTCATTGCATCAAGAACGTCTTTTATTACAGGAACCTGTACAGCCAGTTCTTCAGGCATTCCTTTTCTCTTTGCCTTGTACTCCTCATACTTCAGGTGCCTGAATGTAGGTGCCTTCAAGTCAAAAGCCACACAAATATAATCCGGCTGCTCCTCTTCCAGGTATTTATTTATAATATTAATAAACCCGAAAACAGCGTTCGTGTATAGTCCGTCGGAAGTTGCTAGAAGCTGTGGTCCTTGAAGACCGTAAAAAGCTCTGTTCAATATGCTATTCCCATCTACCAGCATTAACTTGCCATTCATTTTATATTTCCAGGCCTCCAATTCAAATAGCAGCTATTAAGAAAACTGCAATAAATCATTTATATATTATACGGTTTAACATCAATATTTAAACCCTATAGCTTATTCTACACAAAAAAACAACAGCCGTAAACGGCTGCTGAATCATTTTTTAGAAATACCCTTAACTTAATATATTCACTTTGACATGATGTCATTAACCTTTCTTGTAGAGAAATAATAAAGTCACTCATCATTCATGCTGAATATATATAGTTACATATATATAGTCAGAGTCAAGCATTATTTTTTCGATCTCATTTATTATATTCTGTCTTTCTTCATTTAAAGACTCTAACACATCAGGGCTGGAGGTATTCTCTGATTTTTCTATCCTGCTTATTTCATCTTCAATCTCATTTAATCTTATTTTGTAAGACTCAATTATATTGCTCATATCCTGGCTGCTTTTATCAGCAGTAATGTTTTCAGTTCCAACATATTCTGTCAGAGAGTCGAAGAAATTCTGATACTGATTATATAATATTTTAAAACTCAATACAGTTTCAGTGCCATTTTCCCCAACAGCGTTCTGCTGTTCTTTAGCCAAAGCTATTTCAGCACTCTGTTCTGAAAACTCCCCACCAACATCAACCGCTAATTCTCTTATATTCTGAATTTCAGAATCCAGTTCTCCGTTAACTTTTGCGTTGATTATAACGTTATTGCTGTAAACATTTCCTTCGTCGCTTCTCTGCAAAAAGTGTTTACGTTCGCTGGGTACCGTAGATCTTGATACAATATCTCCCGCGCCATCTGATACAGTATCTCCTGTACCATTCGATACAGTATCTCCTGTACCATTCGTTAATGACTTTTCAGTTTTTGGCTCAGCCATTATACTAAACTGCTGTACTCCGTCCGTTTCATCATTGCTGCCTTCTAATTCAGCGCTACCCGATGCAGTGTCATTTTCCACAGAAAAGCCTGATATCCCGGCACTTTCATCTACAGTATCTTCCTTCTCATCCGCCATTTGGGTTTCGGCCGTGCCAGTTTTAGCCATATCATTCTTGCTGTGTTTTGGGGAAAACCCGTCTAATAAGAATCCTTTTGTCAGAACAACAATCAGAAGACATGCGGCAGCAGCAGAAATTATCTGTATATATCTGTTGTGCAGCTTTACAACTTTGTTCTTTCTCATAGTTTCTTCCTTTACAGCTAACAGCTTGGAATGAAGTTCTTCTCTGAAATTATCCGGAAGCTCCTCTTCTTCAATGCTACTGCACATGCTAATAATGCTCTTTATCTCATCAAGTTCATTTCTGCACTCAACACAGGAATTGATATGCTCTTCGAACTCTGCAAGCTGTGTTTCATCAAGTTCTCCATCTATATACATTGATATTTGCTCTCTTATTTCGTCACAATTTTTCATCTCCAACCCTCCTTTCTACAACTCTTTGACGTATCTGTCTTTAAAAAGTTCCCTTTTTGATACAAGTATTTCTTTCAGTGCTTGTCTTGCTCTGCAAATTCTTGATTTTACGGTGCCTTCAGGGCAATTGGTAATATCTGAAATTTCTTTATAACTAAATCCCTGTATATCTCTCAGAATAATAACCGTCCTATGCTCATCAGATAAATCATTTATAGCACTGTTAAGCATTCTTTTTATTTCATCCCTTTCAACTTTTTCCTCGGGGGTTAAATCATCACTAACAATGTCTCTCTTTATTTCTCCATCATCAGATTTTATATTATCATCTATGTACAGGACTTTTTTATTCTTACGCTTTCTCAGTTCGTCAAGACATATATTTGTAGTAATTCTATATATCCACGTTGACAGTGATGACTGTTCCTTAAAGTCACCTAAGGACCTGTACACCCTAATAAACGTCTCCTGGGCCATATCTTTTGCATCTTCAGAATTGCCCATCATTCTCAAAGCAATATTGAAAACCTTTTTTTCATGTGTCTCTATCAACTTTTCAAAGGCTTCAATATCACCTTTTTTTGCGCTTTCCAGGAGGTGTTTTTCATTCTCATTCATGCGCCAAGTTCACCCCTTCAGCCTTGTGATATTTTGCACTGCAGTTTACACAATAAAAGATGATGATTCATATCATCATCTCATTTAATTCTATTATACAATTAATTTCATCCATTTCAAACTATATGTGCCAATAATATAACACACTCACCCGGGTAGCTTATAGTAACTTTTTTACACCTGGCAAGCATTGGGCCCATAAATATTATTGATGACCTCATTTCTGAAGCCAGATCTTCAGGAATTTCGGTCTTATTGAGTGTTGATGAGTCCAATATAACCGTGTTGCCCTCCACTTTAACTTTGCATCCTAATTTTCTCAGGATTTCAAGCGCTATTTCTACGTCCTTCAGCTTTGGACAGTTTTTTATTACATTTATACCTCCATTAAGGATAGTCGCTGCAAGAATGGGTAATACGGCGTTTTTTGAGCCTTCTATGGTAATTTCACCCTGAAGTCTCTTTCCACCTGTTACTATTAATTTGCTCATAATAAACACCTCGCATTACAATAATATAGTATGCAAGGTGTTTAGAAGTGTTACAACATGGAGTTGCAGCCAAACATGCACAAACATAATAAATATATACAAATTGATACAAATTATGTTGTAATCTCTTTTATTATTGAATAAATTTTTTCAGTGGAATTCACAACACCTATCTTTTTCGAATTTCTTGCCATTTTGCCAAGTTGTTCCTTGTCTCCCAATAAATCTGCTATCTGACGGAACAGCAAATCTACATTTAAGTCCTTTTCAACAATCACAACTGCTGCTCCGTGCTTTTCAAGAGCTCTTGCATTGTACTCCTGGTGGTTTGCCACAACATTTGGTGAAGGGATTATTATTGCCGGAATTCCCAGCGCAGTCAGCTCACTGCACGTAATAGCTCCCGCTCTGCATATCATGAGATCCGCCGCATTGTA